>Ga0315273_10000007_pt1 | contig 183900 bp, 203 predicted proteins | sample YL17G02_0_MG_FD_205753 | JGI IMG/M metagenome (GOLD analysis project Ga0315273, IMG submission 205753) | Sediment microbial communities from Yellowstone Lake, YNP, Wyoming, USA - YL17G02_0 | ecosystem: Environmental > Aquatic > Freshwater > Lake > Sediment | place: USA: Wyoming | collected... | reverse complement strand
TCAGGCTGAAGCGCTACGGCCTGGGCGACGTGTCGCGCGCGCTCCTCTCCGAGGACAAGGTCGACATCGCGCACAGCGAGATAACCAAGTACTGGAACGGCGACGGAGCGCAGGTGGAGAAGCTCATCGCGTACTCGCGCAAGGACTCGGTGCTCGCGCTGCGGCTGCTGCTCGAGAAGAGCCTGCTTGACAAGTTCGTCGCGCTGTCGCGCGTGTCCGGGCTGCTTCTGCAGGACGTGCTGTCCGGCGGCGAGTCGACGCGCATCGAGAACCTGCTGCTGCGCAGGTTCAACGACGCCGGGTTCGTCGTGCCGTGCAAACCATCGCCCGATGAGATTACGCGCCGGAACGTGGAACGCGAGACCAGGGGCCTGAAAGGGGCGCTCGTGCTCGAGCCAGAGTCAGGCCTGCACACCTCATGCATCGCGTACCTGGACTTCAAGAGCATGTACCCGTCGATCTACATCTCGTTCAACATCTGCCCGACCACGCTCGTGGACAGCGGCCCGGAGGCCGACTTCAAGCTCGACGCAGAGTCGGTCGCGAAGCTGGCGAAGCCGTGCGTCGAGACGCCATACGGCTCGATGTTCGTGCCAAAGGACGTGCGTCGCGGGATAATCCCAGACATAGTAGAGTACCTGATCACGGAGCGCGACAAGGTCAAGAAGGCGATGCGCGCAGAGAAGGACAAAGGCAGGATACGCGAACTGGATGCGAAGCAGCTCGCGCTGAAGATCATGGCGAACGCGTTCTACGGGTACACGGGCTACCTGCAGGCGAAGGTGTACCTGCTCAGCATCGCGAACACGATAACGAACTGCGGCCGCTATCTGATACAGAAGACGCGCGACACGGTCGAGGAGGATCCGCGCTTCAAGGTGATATACGGCGACACCGATTCGATCATGGTGAAGACCGGCACGGACGACGTGGCGACGGCGTTCGAGCTCGGCAACGGCCTCGCGGGCGTCATCAACAAGCGGCTCGAAGGAATAGTCAGCATAAAGACCGAAGGCGTGTTCAAATCCATACTCATACTCACGAAGAAGCGCTACGGCGGCTGGATGTTCGAGCGGCCCGACGACAAGGAAGGAGAGATAATAACGAAGGGCATCGAGACCGTGCGCCGCGACTGGTGCGACCTCGTAGGCGAGACGCTGTACACCGTGCTCGATATCGTGCTGAAGGAGCAGAACCCGAAGAAGGCGTTCGAGTACGTGCGCGGCGTGACCAAGAAGCTGCAGAACGGCGAGATCCCGATAGAGAAGCTCGTGATAACGAAGAGCGTGTCCAAGCCGATCCGCTCGTACAAGGGCGTGCAGCCGCACATCGAGGTGGTGAAGAAGATGCGCATGCGCAGCCCGAGCGACGCGCCCGGCGTGGGCGACCGCGTCGGCTTCGTCATCGTGCACGGCATGCAGCTGCTCTCGAACCGCGCCGAGGATCCGAACTACGTGAAGGCAAAGGGCCTCAAGATAGACTCCAAGTACTACATGGAGAACCAGCTCGTGCCGCCGCTCGAGCGCGTGTTCGATGCCATGGGCATAGAAAGGTCCGAGCTGCTCGGCATAGGCAGGCAGACGCTTCTCACGTCGCTGCTCGGGAGGAACGGGACCGCGGCCAAGCACGCCGCAGGCATGGAGATACCGCTCGCGTCCGCGGACGGGTTGGTGTGCGAAAAGTGCGCGAAGACGTACAACGTCGCGCCGCTTGCAGGCAAATGCGTCTCGTGCGGCGGCGTGCTGGTGTTCTACGTCGGCGAGGAAAGGTCGAAGTACTGCACGGCCGCGGTCATCGCCTGAACTGCGCCGCGTACTCCTCGTATAAAGGCTTCACGACCGCGTACCCGAGCACCCCTCCGAAAGCAAGCGCAAGCCCGAGCCTGTTCAGCGGCGTGAACGACAACACCGCACCGGTCGCAATCACCGCGGCCGACAGCCACGTGTATTGCTTCGAGAACATGGGGTTCAGAACCTTCTCCGTGAGCAGTACAGTCTGCAGCGCGCTCAGCGCGGCGAACGCGCACATGCCCGCGAGCGTCAACGAATCGATCACCCACCCCTTCTCGGTCAGCGCCTGCGACATCTCGGCCACCGAGACTATCAGGAATATTTCAAGCGCAGGCACCATCATCGCGAACAAGGACAGCTTCACGTTCCTATGCAGCACCAACACGGCCGTGAGCAGCGCCGCCATGCAGCCGGCCACGAAAAGCTCCGACGCGGCCACGGTCCATCCCAGGTCGCCTTCGAACGCGCCTGCGCCGCTAGCCTCTGCGCGGCCAGCTATCATGCCCGCGAGCGACATGTCGAGCAGCTTCTTCTTGTAGAGGGCGTTGTCCAACGTCTTCTCCCCGCCGGTCATGGACAGCGCCGTCACCTGCGAGTCGAGTATGCTCGAAGGTATCGACAGCCGAGACAGCTCGGCCCCGTCAACGGAGTACACGAGGATTCCGTTCAGCATGCTCTGCGTCGAGCCGTACAGCGGGTCCAGGCCGCCGACCACGTCGGAAAACCTCTCCGACGAGTCGTTCGAAAGTTCCACAGGCACGCTGAAAACGTACGACATGCTGGCCGCGTCGTACGCGACGTGGCTCTGGCTGCCCTCGAGCTTCTTCACTCCGCTGTTGTCGAATATCAGCTCGTTGACGGTCAGCGACGTGCTCGTGAAGTTGGACACCGTGACCCTGACCCCGCCAACGTCGAACGCCTCGCCTATGGCGTGCGCGACGCCTTCAAAATTCACATGACGGCCGTCCCATGAAAAGCTGTACCGCGTGTCGCCTATCTTTACGCTTGCCGTCCCGTTGCTAAGGCTCGCCTCCTGCCGCGCCATGCAGTCTAGCCTCCCGGGGAACATCACCGAATTCACGCTGTCTCCTTTCGGCACGTAGGCGTATATTACGTTTCCGTCTACCGACGTGCGCGCGTCGTCGACGCCTACCACGCCGAGCCTGCGCTCTATGACATTGGCGATGTCCGCAGGAGTTTCGCCGCCCGAAGCCTGCGTCACAGTGACGGCGAACTTGTCGCCTCCAGCCACGTCCGTACCGAGCCGAACCCAGCCGCGGCTGATGACCTCGGCGGTTATTCCGATGTCCCCGCCCGCGACGGCCGTGCAGCCTCCCGGCCCGCCGTTGACGACCATCGCGATTCTGTCGCCTGCCTTCGCGGCCTTCGACGCGGCTTCGAACACTTGTACGCTAGGCTCCCTGGTGCCACCAACATTGGTTATTATGTCGCCGACGCGCATGCCGCCGCATGACGCGCCGCTGCTGACGCCGACGACCTTCAGGCCGGTCGTGCTGAACAACATCGGCGACATCATGTACCACGACGCTATCGTCAATGCGGCAACCATCACCCAGAATCGCAAACCGATCTTCAATGTAGGCACCCTGTCCGAATCCTATGAACATAGATGTAGTCAAACCTTTATTAAATATTCGGTTCTCTGAAACAAGGAGTGACATGTAAAATTCAGCTTTTAATATGTTAAGCCTTAAAATGATAGAGCGATTGGATACGGAACCAACGTAAAGCATATACGTTGAAGACTAACTGCGTAGTGTGACATACCCATTTTACGTGATAAAAAAACGACTGCAAAATATCAAGATATAAGTATTAATTAAAATTATTTCTTTGTTATGTATCAACGGATGAAGCCTCGCCCGTACGGAAATTTTTACATGGAAGAAAAATATTGGGAAAAAAACTTGGGCGATAGTCATAACGGCTTGGTTGAGATAGTGGCCGGCATTTTGGAAAAAGAGATGGGGCCCTCCGAAAAATTGCTAGACGTCGGTTGCGGCAAGGGCAATTTAGAAATATTATTAAAAGATAAATTCGATTCTGTTCTTGGAATTGATGCGTCAAAAAATTCTATTGAACACGCTCGAATGAGAAGCCCTAAATATAAATTTAGCAGGGTGGATATAGCGAAAGGGTTGCCGTTTAAAGACAAGCATTTCGACTGGGTGACTTGTGTAGAGGTCTTGGAGCACATAGAAACCCCGGTTTTTGTAATAAAGGAGATGATGCGGGTTGGTAAGAACGTCATCATAACCTGCCCCAACGGGTTCTGGACAGAGCTAAGACCCACGATTCATAAGGGGTACATTAACGTACCAAATTATGTCCATTTCACAGAAAGGCAGTTGAAAAATCTAATAAAAGAACTAGGCGGGAAAATTGTACTTTTTAAATATTTCAGCACGTCGTGGAAAATTTTAAGAAATATATACCCAAGATTCCTCTCGACCGGGGTTATCGTAGTCATTTCATAGGGAGTTGTATGAGGAAGGTGTCAAATCAGTGTGTTTGCGATAGGCATGATATGATTAGGTGAAACGTATGAAAGGATCTCAAGCAGGGACGACGAAAAAAAGCGACATTTTTTTTGATAAAGGCAAATTGATAGACACGGGAGCTAGAACCTATGCCAAATACATTATACTGAAATCGCTCATGGATTTTAAAAGAACCGACGTAGTATTGGATTTGGGATGCGGTTCTGGCAGATTCACCCGGTTGATAGCGGGTAAGGTCGGCCAATTGCACGGGATTGACATATCCAAGCGAGCCCTCGCGATTGCCTCGATAAACAACCCAGCGAATTGTTTTTTGAAGATGGGAAGTGCCTTAAAGCTTCCATATCCGTCGAAATTTTTCGATAAAATTTATTGTGTCGACGTTATAGAACATATCAAGAATGACTTGGGGGTCCTTTTTGAGATACGGCGTGTCCTGAAGGATGACGGGGAGGCTGTGGTGTACTTCGTTGATGTTCCCTTGAGCGAAGAGATAGGGCACGTACACAGATACAACATGCAATCTGCAAAAAAAATAATCTCAGAAGCCGGGCTTAGGATAACAGGATCGAATGCTTACAGATGCAGCCTGGACGGCATCATATCGGTGTTCAAGAAGCCGTCTCCAAAGATGACTGCCTCCCCAAAGGGAGGCGTCAGCGTCATCAACAAAGCCGTTTCGATGGTTATATTGTTCGAAAGCATGATGCCTGCGCTCCCAGCGCAGGGGCACATGATAAATGTGAAAAAAGAATTATAAACTATCTGAACCTCGGAGCGATTGGATTCCTATGAAAATCCTGATTTTAATGAATGGATGGGCCACGAAAGCCGGAGGCGGGGACTACCATATATTAAACGTGTCCAAGCAGTGGTCCTCCCACTCGGTGGAGTTTTTGATGCCGTCCTTGGGGGTAGATTATGCGAAAGAGTTGTTAAAGGGTCGCAAGTACCATGCATATTCCACATCGCTCGAACGCGCGAACAAGAACCTGTTGGTAATGGTACTCCTATACATGCTCAGGACCCTCAAAACGCTTACGCTCAAATTCAATAATTACGACATAATAGTGTCCTCGTCCCAGGCGTTTTATGATGTTGTTCCAGGATTGGTCTACAAAGCACTATATGGTGGGAAGCTCGTCGTTTACGCCCACGGACCTCTGTTTTTCAGGCCGCGCAAGGTAAGGCATATTTTATTGATGCTCCACAACGCCGTTATGCTCATTTTGATGAAGGCCGCATCGGACAAGGTCTTCGTTGTTAACAAAGAAGTCAAACGGGCGCTGATGGCGTTCGGGATAGACGAGGAAAAAATATTTATGACAACAAACGGGGTGAACGTCGAAGAGATACCTAAGAAGGCCCTCAAGAAGGAGTACGACGCGTGTTTCATAGGGAGATTCATAGACACGAAAGGCGTCATGGACATACCCAAAATATGGGCAAGCGTATGCGAAACCGTGCCAAACGCGACACTGGTTGTGATAGGCGACGGCCCGAAAAAGGCCGACCTGCTGAAGGACATCGGACGGCTGGGGCTAGGACGGAATATAAAAGTCTTTGGGCATGTCACTGAAAAACGTAAATACGAGCTTCTTAAACAATCGAAGATGTTCTTATTCCCGAGCTACAGGGAAAGCTGGGGTATAGTGGTTGCGGAAGCGCTCGCCTGCGGCCTGCCGGTCGTGGCATACGACCTAAAGGACTATGCCATATTTGAAAATGATTTGCATACCGCGCCAATAGGCGACGTCATGGGAATGTCCAATACAGCGGTAATGATACTTTCAAACTACCATAAATTCGCGGCCCTCGGAAGGGCCGAATACTGGATGCGCAAGCTGGACTGGAGAAATATCGGCAGACGGCAATTGGAAGTACTCGAGGGAATGACGCGGCGGAGGATGAAATAAATGAAAGCGCCTGGAAAAGTCCGCGGTAAAAAAAAGTTGAAGATATGCCTGGCATGTTCGGCAGGCGGTCATCTCACCGAGATGATGCACCTCAAGAAATGTTACTCGGGATACCCGCACTTCTTCCTGACATTCCGCCGTCAGGACACGTTGGAACTTAGAAAATCGGAGAAGGCGTATTTCGTTGAAGACCCCGGCAGGAGCGTGATCAAACTTCTGAAGTGCGTTTTTCAGACGGCATCGGTGCTGGCGAATGAAAAACCAGATGTAGTCATATCGACTGGCGCTGGCGTCGCGATACCGGCATGCTACCTTGCAAAAATAATGCTGGGTTCAAAACTAATTTTCCTTGAGAGCTTCTGCAGGGTGGAAGAACCATCATTTTCCGCAAGGCTCGTCTATCCGATAGCCGACCAGTTCTTTGTGCAGTGGCCACAGATGCTGAGAAAATATGGTAGTAAGGCCGTCTACAGAGGTGCGATAGTGTGATATTTGTAACTGTAGGAACCCATACGCAGAGCTTTAACAGGCTGCTAGAAGAGGTCGACAGGCTCGTGGGGGAAGGCGCCATCCGAGAGAAAGTCGTAGGGCAGGTAGGCAATTCTACTTACGAACCTATGAACTTCAAGTGGTTCAGGTTCACAAGCTTCGATGAGCTAGACAGGCTGTACGGCGGCGCTGATGCCATTATAACGCATGGTGGCGCCGGAAGCATACTCAACGGGCTTGACCGCGGAAAACCAGTGATAGCGGTCCCGCGGATGAAAAAATACGATGAGCATGTAAACGACCACCAGATAGACTTGGTGAGGTTCCTGGAGAAGAAGAGGAAGATAATCGCGGTCTACGACGTTCACGACCTGAAGAAAGCAATCGAGGCTTCGAAGAAGCGCGGCAAGCTGCGCACCAGGAACAGGATATGCATTGAAATAAAAAAAACCCTTGACGGTATGTAACCCGGCTCGGCGCTCGCGGTGCGAATAACATGTCATGTCACCATTTCAAAAAATACTGGGTACCAGTGCTGCTTTACACGGGATTCATATTCTACATATCTTCAATGCCCACTCCCTTTCCGAATGTTAAAGTCGACCTCAGCATACTGCACGTGCCGATGTTCTTCATGCTCAGCTATCTGGTTGCCAGAGCGGTGTCTGCGTCCACTGGCTCCGGGAAGCGGACCACAATCGCAGCAGCGATAGCGTTCACGGTCGCGTATGGCGTGTTCGACGAACTTCACCAGCTCTATGTACCCGGCCGGACGTTCAGCTGCCTCGACATCGGCTTCGACGCGCTCGGCGGCGGCCTGATTGTATTTAAGCCTTGGTGGGAAAAGCTATTTGAAAGGGTGGACTTGTGAAAATATTGATGCTCAACCCGCCGTTCCTGCCGAAATACTCGAGGAACTCTCGGTCGCCAGCGGTCACGAAGGCTGGCACGCTGTACTACCCGATATGGCTTTCTTACGCAACGGGCGTGCTCGAGAAAGAGGGCTTCGATGTCATGCTGGTCGACGCGCCTGCGAAGGGCCTAACGCTCGAGCGCACGGCCGCGACGGCCGCGGACTTCAAGCCTGAGATGATAGTCATCGACACATCCACGCCGAGCATACGCGACGACATGAAGACTGCCGCGAAGATAAAGGACGCGACGAACGCGTTCGTCGTCATGGTCGGGACGCACGTGTCGGCGCTGCCTAAGGAGACGCTGGAGGCTGCGGCGGGCGTGGACGCGGTCGCGATGCACGAGTACGACTACACGCTGCCGGATCTCGCGCGCGCCGTGCAGTCCGGAGGCAACTTGAAGCGCGTCAAGGGCATAGCGTTCCGCTCCGGCAAGAACCAGATAGCAGTAACGGAACCTCGTCCGATGATAGAGAACCTAGACGAGCTGCCGTTCGTGGCGTCCGTGTACAAGAAGCACCTCGACGTGCGCGACTACTTCTACTCCTCGGCGAGCTACCCGATGGTCATGATAATAACTGGACGCGGCTGCCCGTTCAGGTGCTTCTGGTGCAACTGGCCGCAGGTCTTCCACGGTCACAAATACAGGCTGAGGAGCGCGAAGAACGTGGCGGACGAGTTCGAGTGGATAGCGGATAACATGCCCAATGTAAAGGAAGTCGGCATCGAGGACGACACGCTGACCGCAGACGTTGGCCGCGTGCGCGAAATATGCCGCATGCTCATAGAGCGCGGGATAAACAGGAAGCTCAAATGGTATGCGAACGTGCGCGTGAGCCTAGACCTCGACACGATGAATATCATGAAGGAAGCCGGATGCAGGCTGGTCATACCTGGCTACGAGAGCGGCGTACAGGAGCTGCTCGATGCGGCGCACAAGGACATAACTTTGGAGCAGTCGCGCGAGTTCGCCCGCAACGCGAAGGCTGCCAAGCTGCTGGTGCACGGCTGCTTCATCATAGGGTTGCCCGGCGAGACTAGGGAGACGGCGAAGCGCACGATCGAGTTCGCGAAGGAGCTCGATCCGGACGACGCGCAGTTCTTCCCGCTGATAGTTTATCCGGGCACCGAGGCATACGAGTGGGCGGAGAAGAACAGGTACCTTACAACTACGGACTTTTCCAAGTGGAACACCAAGGAAGGATGGCACGGGTCGCTCGTGTCCACGCCGGCGCTCAGCAAGGAAGACGTCATCGAGCTCGTGAACGGCGCCAAGGTTGAATTTTACATGCGTCCGAAGTTCGTGCTGAGGACGCTGGCGCTCATGCTCGGCAGCTGGGACGAGACGAAGCGCGTGCTAAAGGCCGCGCCTGTGTTTTTCGACTACCTGATTAGGACCTTGAGCAAGAAGTGACCTTGGTGACAATAAAACACAAGCTCGTGTCGAACACGACATACCTGTTCCTGAACTGGGTGTCTGTGACGGTGTTCTCGCTGGTCTTCTGGCTGCTGCTGGGCAAGACGCTCTCGCCGTCGTCGTACGGAGTAGTGTCCGTCTTCCTCCAGGTCGCGACGTTCCTGTCGGGCGTTGCCGCGCTCGGGCTCAACGGCGCGGTAAGCAAGCTCATAGCCGAGTTCCTGGAACGAAAGCAGATGGGAAAGGTGCAGGGCATAATAATGTTCTCATTCAAGTCCGTGATAGCGGCGTCGCTGCTGATAGCTGTGGCCTTGATGGCGATGTCAGGAACGCTGGCGCCGCTGCTGAAGCTTCCGGTGAACGTGCTTATGCTTGCTGCAGCGTCGGTGACAATCATATCCACCACGACGCTGTTCGATTTCGTATATTACGGGTTCCAACGCATGAAAAGGCAGTTCGTCACAAACCTCGTCGGCGGAGTGTCGAAGATTGCGTTCGCCGCGGCTTTCGTAGTCCTAGGCCTTGACTATGTCGGCGCGGCCCTGGCGCTCGTGCTGTCGTACTTGGCCATACTAGTCTCACGCCTTGAAAGGCATATGTTCAGACTGTCCGAGCACCCAATAGTCGACAAAGTCGCCATAACCAAGTTCGCGGTCCCGGCTTTCATCGTGTTCGTATGCGCCACGGTGTTCACGGGAAGCCAATACGTGATGTTGTCGGCAATGAAGACCACCGAGGACGCCGGCCTAATGTCCATCGCGATGCAAATCCCGTCCGTCATAAGCACGGTGTCGGTCATATTTTTCCTGGCGCTCGGGTCAATCGTATCCGGGCTGTCCGCAAGCAGGAACCCGACCCCCAGGCAGTCGTACCTGGTGAAGCTCGTGTTCAGGTACGACCTGTTCATAATGGTGCCTATGGTCGTGTTCATGGCCGTGCTTTCGAAGTACGCAGTGCTGTTCTTCGCGTCGCCGCAGTACCTGCCTGCCACTGACCTGCTGGTGGTCATGGCCGCGGCCGCCGCTTTGTATGGGCTGTCCGGGCTTTTCATGTCAAGCATGTATTCGATAGGCAGGCCTGACGAATACATGAGGATACACGTCGGCGTGGCCGTCCTGTACATGGCGCTCGCGGTGCCGCTGACGTATTACTTCTCGGCCATGGGCATGGCCGTTGCGTACCTCCTGTCCAACTTGGTATTTTTTGCAGTGGGCATGCTGCGCCTCAGGAAGTACCTCGATTTCATGGTGCCGCTCTCGGACATAGGAAGGATAGTCGTGGCCACGGCGATATCAGCCGCGCTGCTAGTCGCGGCCGTGCCGTACATACGCAGCTCCGCCGTTGCGATAGCTGCGGCAGCCATTTCACTCGGAATATACGCGCTGATAATGTTGCCCATGAAGTTCTACATAGGCGAGGACCTGTCCGTGCTCGACGTGGTTTCGGAGAAGGTACCAGCCGCGAGAATGCCAGTCGCGGCTGCCAGAAAAATACTGGCGAAGTTCGTGGGCAGGTCGTACAAAAATTAGACCTATGATGCACGCGACCTGCGCGCATGTGGGGTGTAGTCCCTCCAGTTGACGGCGTTCCATATCATCGCATCCCGCATGGCCCTGGCAAGTTCCGGCCTTCCGCTCAGGATGTACTTCGCCATTAATATCATGAAATACGGGAGCTCGGCAGACATAGCGAAAATCTTTTCGAACATGCCGTAATTCTTCAACACGAACCTAATCTTGTTTCTATAGAAATGATACTGAACGAAGTACCGGCTTTCTTTATTCGCAGAGGCTCCGCCTTTATGCCACAATCTCGATTTGGTTGCAAGTACGACTCTGTACCCGGCCTTCCTCAGCCGGTAGCAGAAATCGTTCGACTCGTAGTTAAGGAACATCTTTCTATCGTACAACCCCACCTTTTCGATAGCGTCTCTTCTAACGAGCCCGTTCCCGTATCTCATTTCCAAAACTTCAGGAAGTTCCCCGACTTTCTGTCCATTTTCTATCATGCCGAACCCGAAGAACTCGCTGCCGAGCGCCTCCAGTATCTTTTCCGAGACCCGCCCCAGTTTCAGGTGCACGCTGTGGTCAAGTATGTCCGGGTCGTTATAACTCGTCCAGACGCTTATGACCATTCCGATTTTTTCATCAGACTCGGCAATCCTAACCGCCTCTGACAGCCACGAAGCTTGAGGCGCAATCATGTCGTTAACAAGTGTGACGACATACTCCCCTCTGCTGTGCGTTATCCCTGAATTCAAACCACAGCCATAGCCGGAATTTTTCCCGGGTTGGACTATCCTCACATGAGGGAAGCTCCGTCTTATGGCTTCCACGGAATCGTCGGTAGACGCATTGTCGACGACAATGATTTCGTAATTTGGATAATCGGTCTTTTTAAGTGACTCTAGGAATTCTAAAGTGTCGTCTTTGCCGTTGTAGTTTACGATTATAATTGACACCAGTTTATGTTTGGAATCATGCCGACCACCGAAGTTAGATTCAATCAAACATGTTCACCTTCCAATCTCAGAAGTTCGAGCTCTTTCTTAGAAAGTTCGTTCAGGCGCCCGCCTGTTATCTTTCGCCTCAGCGCCGGAGGTATCGCATCCTCGAACACGATATAGTCCACGCATTTCGCGCAGACCGGCATCCTGTCGAACTGCCCGAGCAGGTGCATACGCCTGTAGTCACGCATCTTCTTGGAATTGAACAGCTTCAGCAGTCCATCCTTCGCGTCGCCGATTACGAGCTTGAACTCGCGGTCCCTGTGGCAGAGGCCGACCTTGCCGTCCCACGACACCGCCAGAGTAGTGAACAGTTCCATGCACGGGTTCCTCCTCCGGCAGTCGAACTTCACGAGCCTGAGGTCGTTCGTGTTGTCCTCGGGGTGGAAGCCGCAACCGAGTATCTTCACGTCGTCGGCCACGCCGTCGAACAGTGCATGCACCTTGTGGACGTTCTTGTAGTTGTCGCTCGTTATGATCGAGTGCACGGCGACCTTCGGCACGGTAAGGCCGGCGGCCTTCTTCATCGCGCAGAACTTCTTGACGTTTTCGATTACCCTCTCGAACCCGTCCACGCCGTGCAGGCGCTTGTACTCCTCGCGGTCGAGGCCGTGGAACGAGACGACGATGCTATCGACGCCCGTTGCGAGCAACCGCCTTCCCATATTTTCGTCGAGCAGCCAGCCGTTTGTAGTGAATTCTACGAACATGCCCTTGTCCTTCGCGTACTGCACCATCTCGACTAACTGCGGGTGCAACAGCGGCTCGCCCCATGCGTGGGGGATGATGTTCCTTATGCCTATCTCGGCAGCCTCGTCGACCAGCCTTTTGTAGAGCCCGAAGTCCATGAACCCCGTCTTGCGCTCCATGCCGTTCCTGGCCGCGCACATCGCGCACTTGTAGTTGCAGGCATTGGTCGTCTCTATGTAGAAGTTGAACTCGAGCATGCCAGATCGCGGAGTCTTCGGCGTCCTCAGGAAGTAGTAATAAAAAAACAGCGAACTGAGTGCACGCCGTATTGAAGGCACCCTCTCGCACAGGCCGTTGCCCATCCTCCTAACGGTCTTTAGCATTGGTCATCACTTCCAGCGTGCGCCCGATTTCCGCTTTCAGGAATTTGGGTATTTCCCACGGGTGCGTAAGCCCGCTCTTCACCAAGCGTATCAGATATTTCCTCCTCTCCTCGGCTAGGAACATCTTGAAAATTTTCACAAGTTCCTCCCTGGTCAGCAGCTCCGAGAGGATTATCGCGTTCTCATAGTCGTCGTCGAACTTCAGCCTGAGCCTGTCCCAGTCCATGTCGTTGCTCACGAGTCCGCGTGACAGCGCATAGTCCCATACCGGCGTCCCGGGCAGCGGCGTCAGGAGGTTCACGAAGACCTCGTCGAAGTCGTTGTTCTTGATGAAGTTGTACGTGTCCATCATCTGCTCGCGCGTCTCCCTGGGCGCACCGATGATGAAGCTGCCGTGAACGCGCATGCCGTGCTTCTTGATGAGAGCGAGGGCGCGCCTGTTGTCCCCCACAGTGACCGTACCACCCTTCAGGTAGCGAAGAGTATCCTCGTTCGCCGATTCAAGCCCCATCGCCACAGCCTTGAATCCTATTTTCTTCAGCAGCATCGCCATCTCCTCGTCTATGAGGTTGGCGCGGCCATGCCCTGAGAACTGCACCTTGCCCAGGTAGCCGTGCTCCTCGAGCAGCCTGATTATGTCCTTGATCCTCTGCTTGTTGATTATGAACAGGTCGTCGTAGAAGTGTATGTGCTTGGCGTGGTACGTCTCTATCAGCAGCTTCATCTCGTTGAACACGTACTCCGCAGAGAACAGCCTGACCGTGCTCCAGAAGCGCGTCGACGAGCAGAACGCGCATCTGTACGGGCACCCTCGGCTGGTGAACATGTAGCTCATCTCGCCGTTCTCAAGGACGTCCCTCGCCGGCAGCGGTATGTCGTCCAGCACCTTGATGGTCTCGCGCGCCTTGGTAGTGCGCAGCGCGCCAGTGTCTCTGTATACCAGCCCGTCTATCTTGCCAAGTTCCTTCACATCGAAGGAACCCTTCCGAATGAAGAGTTCTACGAGTTCGCATATGGTCGTCTCGCCCTCACCTATGACGCCTACGTCCATGTCATCCGTCATCGAGTCGGGGACGTACGATATGTGGTAGCCGCCTATAATCACCGGAAGCGAGTGGTTCTTCGCGACCTTGGCCAGCTCCTTCGCGATGTTGTAGTTCATGCTCACCGAGCTTATGCCGACCACGTCCGGCTTGAACTCCGCGATGTTCTTCTCAAGGTCGCTGTTGACTACGCGGAACTCGATCGTATCGTTGTCGAATTTCTGCCGCATTACGCTTATCATGTAGCCGATGCCCAGCGGAGGGTAGTACATCTGCACCTTCTTCGTGGTGTCGGTCGCCACTATGAACAGCATCCTCATGCGCGAAATCACCGTTTCATCAACAAAATAGGCTGTTGCGCGCGTTCTGCCGCACGCGTTTTCGTACGTTTAAAAGTTGTTTCGACGTTTAAATATATTAAGGTTGACCGGGCGTCTTACATGAGATTGAGCATAGTCATCGCCAACTGGAACGGCCGAGGGCTGCTGGACAGATGCATGCCCTCGGTGGTCGCCGCGGCCAAGCACGCTGGCGTGAGCTATGAAATCATCGTCGTGGACGACGCGAGCACCGACGATAGCGTGCGCTTCCTGAAAACGAAATTCCCGAAGGTCAAGGTCATCGCGCTGCCCGAGAACCGCGGCTACATCAAGGTGAACAACCTCGGATCGAGGACGGCTCGCGGCGAGTTGCTCGCGTTCGTGAGCAACGACATAGTGCTGAAGGAGGACGCGCTAGCGAGGATGCTCGTGCACTTCAAGGACCAGCGAGTGTTTGGCGTGGCTCCGAAAATACTCAAATGGGACAAGAAGACGATACAAGCCGAGTTCATCGGCTGCGAGTTCGTTCTCGGCACGGTCGTGCAGACACAGCCGGGCGTGAACGAAACTGACACGAACATGTTCAAGGAACCAATGCTGACGTATTTTGCTCCGGGGTGCGCGTCCGTAGTCGACAGGAAACGTTTCCTGGCGCTCGGCGGGCTTGACGAGGTGTACTCGCCGTTCTACGGCGAAGAGCCCGACCTCTCGTACAGGGCGTACAAACGCGGATGGGTCGTCGTTTACGAGCCTGGCGCGGTCGTCTACCACAAGCACCGAGCTTCCGTTTCGCGGGCGTTCACGAAAGAGCAGCTCCTTATGCAGGAGCTGAAGACGCGGTTCATCTTCACATGGTCGAACTTCCGCGACCCGTCGATACTGCTCGCGCACTTCGCGTTCCTGCCGCTGATATTCCTGCGTTCGGCGTTCGTCACGCAGTACAGGCCGAATCGTTTCATGGACGTCATCGCCTTCTTCCAAGCGCTCAAATCATGGAGGACGATACTCGCCAAACGTGCGGACGACCGCGTGCACGCGAAGCTCTCCGACAGGCAGGCGCTGGACCTGATAAACAGCAACGGCGCCAATAAACTGGCGCCGACTAGGTTGAAAATATTCGGCTCTTAAAATTTAGCAGCGCCACGCTTACCGCGTGTACATCTCGCGCCAGTACCTGATCATCTTCGTGCCGTATTTCACGCTAACTTTCGGTATCTCCTCTTTGAGCGCGAGCTTCGCCCCGAAATATATCAGGTTCGCCCCGGCTCCCGTGGCCGCGGCTATGGTGCCGCTTATCCTAGGGTTTATTTCGTACGGCAGTAGCCTGCCGTCGTCCGAACCTTTCAGCTGCACGTTCACGTTGTAGTCGAAGCCGAATGCCTTGACTATGGGCTTAACCACTGCCTCTACCTCGGCGTTCTTCTCCACCGTGCCCGCGATGGAGATGCCGTGCATGACCCTGTCCCTCACGCGCGGGACGATTATCAGCGACTCGCCGTTCCTAGCGAGAACGTCTATGCTGTACTCCTTTCCGGGCAGGTACTCGCTGACGACCAGGCCCGGGAACTTGCCGCTTCCGAGTATGCGCTCCAGTTCCGGCATGTCGGCGTACACGTTGTCCGCAGGCTTGTGCCCCAGCAACAGCTCCTTCTCGTCGACGCCGCTTTTGATGATGCGGAAACCTCGGCTGCCGCTCGTCAGCCTCGGCTTCATGACAACCTGTTTTGCGGGGTACCCCAGCTTGGCGACCGCGTGCTTGAACTCGTCGATGCTGTTCACGTTGTAGAATTTCGGATAAGGCAGGCCACGCTTCTTGAGAAACTCGTATAGCAGGCCTTTGTCGCTGGACGCGGCTATGCTTTCGTGGCTCGAGCACGCGACGGCCGTGCCGATTTTCTCGAAAAGCGCCTTGTTTTTCGAAAGCGAGATTATCTCGTTCTGCGACGCGGGCAGTATGACGTCGACGCCCTCCTTCTTTGCAATCCTCAGCATCGCATCGATGTAGTCAGGCGAATCCCCGGACGGCACGGTGTAAAACTTGTCCGCGACGTGCGACCCGGGAGTGTCCTTGTCCATGTCGGTGCCGACTACCGTGACCTTCCTTTCCTTGACGGACTTTAAGCTTTCAATCTTGCCCACGCTCTCCAGCCCGCCCGCGCACGTCAGTATAACTTTGATAGGTTTCAATACATCAGCCTCTTCTGTCCAACGAGTCCAGTATACTGAATATCCCGTTCAGGGTTTTAATTTTATAGTCCGCGTCGCAGCCGCCGCGCGCCTTCGCGTCCTTGAAACGGCCTTTCATGATTCTGACAGTCGTCATGCCCATCTTTTTGGCCGGCGCGAAATCCACTTTCGGGTTGTCGCCTACGTACACGGCCTCGCTCGGTCTCGCCCCCAACAACTTCAGCACATAATCGTACGACGCCCTGTCAGGCTTTGGCATGCCCGCGCCAGTTTCGGCTGTAAGCACGATTTCGTCAAACATTTTTTCCAACCCGAGCGCGGCCATTTTGTTACGTTGCATCGACGGCGTTCCGTCGGTCAACAGACCAAGCACATAACGAGCCTTCAATTTCGACAGCACCATCCTCGCGCCGGGGTACAATTTTAGCTTCGGCCTGTGGCTGTGGAATACGCCAACGATTTTTCCGATGTCCGCGCCGCGCACGCCAACCGACGGCAGAACATCGTCGAATAACCTGGGCGAGCCTGGATCGGCGAGCCATGCACGTGCAATCGCGTTATACGTTTTTTTCCTGTCGGCTCCGAGACTCTTCGATACGTATTCGGAGACGTCGCCGAACGCGCCGAGGTTGAAAAGTTTCTGGTCGTAGAGTGTGTTGTCTAGGTCGAATACGATCGCTCTAATCATCTGCATCCGCCAGTCAGGCCGGCGCTAGTCGACCCATCTCATTACTTGGAACGCCTCGGCGTACGGGGCGTTCATGTGCGCGCCGCGCAGCTCCGCTATGGCGCGCAGCATGTCCGGGCTGCGCATGCCACGGACCTGCGACTTTTCGAGCTTGTATGCCGCTATCTTCTTGTCGATGTCGATCTCGACGAAGTAATTCGGGTTCATCGGCGCAACGTCCCACGTTATCGAGTGGGGCTCCTCGTACACGAGCACCTTCTTCACGAAAAAGTTCTTGTCGTGCGGCCTGAGCGCTATCAGCGCCGCGTCGAACACCGCGCGGTGGTCCTGGTTGTACGACGGGTGCGGTATGAATACCATGTCGGGTTTCAGGCGGTTCACCAGCTCCTCGAACACGCCAATCAGCTCGACCTCCTTGTAGTTGTTGACCTTCGTGGTGGCGTTGTATTCCCACTTGAAACCGAGCAGCGCAGCCGCCTTCTTGACTTCCTCTAGCCTCTCCTCCCTACTTATTATATGGAACTCGTCGACGCCGACGTAGTACACGAAGCAGTCCTTGCCGTTCTTCGCAAGGAACCCGCCGCATCCGAGGATCTCGTCGTCCGCATGGGGGGATATTATCAGAGCCTTCATACCAAAACCTCGCTATAGTCTTTACGGTTTGCTTATTTTATATTTCCGCCACTTTTCCGTGCCGAGCGACATGTCGACCGTGAGCGCCGGGCCGCTGTAGTCTTTCAGCGTCATCGGCTTGACGTCCGGCGTGGTCATCTTAGCCAGTTCGAACATGGGCATCTTCGTATCACCAGTCACATGCACCGTGCCTACAAGCTTCTCGTCCAAGACTTCCTTTATGCCGCGCGCGACATCCTCGGCGAAAAGATACGTCCCGTACCTGTCGGTGAACGCACGCGGGTACGGCCACGGCTCCTTAGCTACGAAGTTCGTGCGGACGATGATGTGCATCGGCAGCTTCTTCACCACGAACTCGCCGAGCAACTTCGTGAGGGAGTAAAAATTCTTCGGGTGCGGCAGGTCGCTCTCCGTGAACATGCCTTTCACGCCGTCGAACACGCACGCCGTGCTGATGTAGACGAAGCGCGCGCCGGGCGCATTCGCGATGCACGCGTCGACAAGGTTCTCGGTGCCGGTGACGTTCGTCTTCCATGCGGCCTCCGGCTCGGCCTCGGAGCGTGCCACGTCCGTGAACGCGGCAGTGTGGATAACGATATCGGGACGCCTGCTCTTGACGTAGTCGAAGACGGACTTCCTGTCGGTTATGTCAAGCTCGTTTCTTCCCGGCGTGATCGCACCCGGAAACAATTTCACAAGCTCCTTCCCTAACTTCCCGGTCCCTCCGGTTATCAGAATCTGCATTTGAATCAGGCCCGCGTACTCTGCCGTCTTACGGCTGTCAAAACACCCTGGGTTCTCTGGAAAGCCAGCCGGTCGTGTTCAGCAGTTCCTTCAGCTCCGTCCGGTCCATGCGTCTCGTGTTGGCGGACGTGTACTCGTCCAGGCCGCTGACGGTTCTCGGCGCCTTGAGCTTTCCGAACGGATGGATTATGTAGTTACCTTCGGTTTCCACGGACCTCCTCATCTCCTCCTCCGAGACGAGCGTCTCGTGTATCTTCTCGCCTGGCCGGATGCCGATGATGTCTGTCGGGTAGTTGTCATTCTTGCCGAGTTCCTTGCCCATGACCTTCGCAAGGTCGGTCAAAAGGCACGCAGGCATCTTCTTGACGAAGACCTCGTTGTCCTTCGTCTCCATGAGCGCCTGGTACGTCAGCTCGAGCGTCTCGGGCAGCGTTAGCATGAACCTCGTCATCTTGGTGTCCGTGATCGGCAACGGCATCTTCTTCTTTATCCGCTCGTAGAAGAACGGGATTACGCTGCCGCGGCTGCCCACGACGTTGCCGTATCTTACGCAGACGAACTTGGTGTCGCCGTGGCTGACGTAGTTGGACAGCATCAGCCTCTCCTGCAGCGCCTTCGTCATCCCCATGACATTAACAGGCTTGACAGCCTTGTCCGTTCCGATGGCGATGACCTTCTTCACGCCGTTGCGTATGCTCGCCATCTTGACGTTGTACGCGCCGACTATGTTCGTCTGCACCGCGTCGAACGGGTGGTTCTCACACATGTTCACGTGCTTAAGCGCCGCTGCGTGCACGACGATGTCAACGCCGCGCGTGGCGTCAAGGACGCGCATGTAGTCCCGGACGTCGCCCTGCACGAACTTCAGCAGGCCGTGGTGTTTTTCATACTCGACGGACATCTTGTACTGCTGGTTCTCGTCGTTGCTGAAAAGCAATATTTCCTTCGGCGCGAACTGGATGAGCGACGAGGTTATCTCGTGACCGAAGCTGCCCGTCCCGCCTGTGATGAGTATGCGCTTGCCGTCTATCTCCTTCATGACACGCTCCTCGAAGTCCTTCTTCATGCAGTCTTCCACCACCATTCGTTTTTCCTATACCACTCGACTGTTTCTTTAATGCCGTCGTTCAGATTTATTTTAGGCACCCATCCCAGGCCTCTGAACTTGGCGCAGTCCAGCGAGTAGCGCCTGTCGTGGCCAGGCCGGTCCTTCACGAACTCTATCAGCGACTCGTCCTTGCCGAGGCTCTGCAGTATCATGCGCACAATCTCGATGTTCGTCCGCTCGTTGCCTCCGCCGATGTTGTAAACCTCGCCGAGCTTCCCGTTCTCCATCACGAACTCTATGCCGTCGCAGTTGTCGAACACGTTTATCCAGTCCCGCACGTTCTTGCCGTCGCCATACACTGGCAGCTTCGTGCCTCGCATTGCGTTCGTTATCATCTTTGGTATCAGCTTCTCCGCGTGCTGCCTCGGGCCGTAATTGTTCGTGCTGCGCGTGATCACCACCGGCATTCCATACGTCGCGAAGTATGACCTGACGAGCAGGTCGGCCGCGGCCTTGCTGGCCGAATACGGGTTCGACGGGTTCAGATTGCTCCGCTCGTCGAAAGACCCCGAAGCGGCGCTGCCGTAGACCTCGTCCGTGGATATCTGCTGGAACTTGGGCACGTCAAACTTCCTGCACGCCTCGAGCAGCTGGTGCACGCCGCTGAAGTTGCTGCGTATGAAGGCGCTCGCGTCCTCGATGGAGCGGTCCACGTGCGACTCCGCGGCGAAGTTGACGACTACGTCGCAGCCCTTTACGCACTTCTCGGCCACATCGCGGTCGCATATGTCGCCCTTGACGAAAGAGAACCTCGGGTTGTCCCGCACGTCCTTCAGGTTGCTCATGTTCCCGGCGTATGTCAGCTTGTCCAGCACCACGACCTCCATGTCCGAGTGCTTTTCGAGCATCCTGATTACAAAATTGCTGCCTATGAACCCAGCGCCGCCAGTCACGAGTATCCTTGCCATGCGTTTCACCCGACGCGATTCACGCGCCGATGGACTTGTAGTATTCCAGCACTTTTTTTATCCCTTCCTTAGCCGACACCTTCCAATCCCAGCCGAGCGCTTTGATATTGCTGTTGTCGACAACAATATTCCCGACGTTTATCCTTTTATGGTAATCAGGCGCGTCGATATAGACGACCTTGCCCGGCGTCATCTCCTCGAGCCACTTGCCGATGTCGCGGAACCACGTCTTCACGCCAGTGCCGACGAAGTAGCATTCTCCTGCTACGCCTTTCTTCATAATCGCGATGGCCGCGGACACGACGTCCGAGACGTATATGTAGTCGCGGAAGAACTCTCCCTTATCGTAGATTGTTACGTCCTCGCCCTTGTACGCCTTGTATACCAGGTAGTTCAGCGCGGCCTTCTTCTTGTTGTCGTGCTGCTCCTTCGCGCCGAACGTGTTCGTAAGCCGCATGATGACTGTGTCGAGCCCGTAGACCTTGTTGTATATCCTGCAGTAGTTCTCGCTCGCTAGCCTGTCCGCAGCGTATATGTTGAGCGGCGCGGTCGGCGTGTCCTCGTTCACAGGCAGCTTCTCCGGCTTGCCCACGACCCAGAACGTGCTCCCGAGCACGAGCCTGCACGGCTTGCCCATCTTGCGCATCGATTCGAGCAGGACGATGGTCGACTTGGCGTTCACGTCTACGTCGTACAGCGGCCTCTCGAACGACTCGTACGATGTGAGCTGTCCTGCGAGGTGGAAAATCACGTCGGGTGCGTGCTTCAGCACGACCGCCTCCAGCCACGGGAAGTCCGTGGTGTCGCCGAGCTCGAGCGTTACCTTGTCCGCGAACCCTTCGATGTTCCTCGCCTTGTCCACGCTTCTGGAAAGCAGCACGACCTTGTGCCCGGCGTCGACCAGCGCCGCGGCCAGGTTGCTGCCTACGAACCCGAGACCGCCCGTTATCATTATCGTCTTCATGTTCATGCGCCAGCTTTCACCCGAACCTTCCGAGGAACTCCTTCACCTTCGCGATCACGTAGTCCATGCGCTCCTTGTCTATGCCCGGATAAACGCCTATGAAGAACGAATCCCTCATTATTTTGTCGGCGTTGTCCAGCTTGCCGACTATCCGGCAGTCCATGTCTTTGTACGCGGGTTGCCGTGTGACGTTCCCGGCGAAAAACAGGCGGGTCTGTATCTTGTTCTTCTCCAGAAACGACATGATGTCCCTCCTATTGAACGGGACGCCGTCGCGTAGCGTCAGCGGGAAGCAGAACCACGACGGGTCGGCATTCTCCGGAGCCTCTGGTAGGATGAAATAGGCCTCGTGTTTCTTGAACTCCGCGTACAACGCGCGGAAGTTCTTCTTGCGCGCCTCGACGAACGCTGGCAGCCTCTTCAGCTGCTCGAGTCCGATTGCGGCCTGCAGTTCCAGCGGCTTGAGATTGTAGCCGACGTGCGTGTAAACGTACCTGTGGTCGTACGGTATGCCGTCGACCTTGACGTCCAACCGTTTGCCGCATGCGCCGTCAGGGTTCGCCTCGTTGTGCCCGCAATAACACGCGCGACCCCAGTCGCGAAACGACTTCACGGCCCGGAAGAGCGCATCGTCGTCCGAGTTTATCGACACGGCTCCGCCCTCGCCCATGGTCATGTGGTGCGCCGGATAGAACGAGCACGTCGACATTATGCCGAACGAACCTGTCTTTTGCCCGCCGTACGTCGATCCGAGCGAGTCGCAGTTGTCCTCCACGACGTAGAGGCCGTTTTCGTCCGCGAACTTCATTATTTTATCCATCTCGTTGGGCACGCCGAACGCGTGCGGTATGAATATCATCTTCGTCCTCTTGCTCAGCGCATCATCCAACCCCGCGGGGTCGATGTTGTAGTTTCCAAGTCCCGCGTCCACTAGTACCGGCTTCAGGCCGTTCTGCAGCACCGGGTTGATTGTGGTCGGGAACGTCACTGCAGGCGTTATCACCTCGTCGCCCTTCACGAGATGCCCGTCCAGTTCCTTTGACGTAAGCGCTGACACTGCGAGTAGGTTGGCGGACGACCCAGAGTTCGTTAGCACGGTCTTCTTGGCGCCGATGTAGTCGGAGAACCTACTCTCGAACTCGTCCGCGCGCTTGCCTAGTCCGAACCATCCGTTCATGAGCGTCTCAAGCGCGGCCACGACCTCCTTCTCGTCGAATACAGTCCCGCCGTACTGGACGACGGTCTCGCCGGGCACGAATTTCCGCGCGCCCCTGGCCTTGTAGAAGTCCTCTAGGCACTTGCGGATTCTGTCAACGGTGTCATCGCCCACATCAACCACTTGAAGTTATGCCGTAATTTAAGGATATTAGTTAAATATTTTAATGTCGCATCCGACAATAAAATCGAGGTAGAAACGATGAGAGGAGTCATACTCGCCGGAGGAACGGGGTCGCGGCTGCATCCGTGCACCATAGTCACAAACAAGCACCTGCTGCCGGTCTTCAACAAGCCGATGATATACTACCCGCTGGAAACCATGATAAAGAGCGGCATACGCGACATACTCATAGTGACCGGCGGCGAGTCCGTCGGCCACTTCATGCAGCTGCTCGGCAGCGGCGAACGGTTCGGCGTGAACATAACGTACAGGATACAGGACGGGCCGAAGGGCATAGCGCACGCGCTGCTCCTCGCGGAGAGCTTCGCCCAGGGCAGCAAAATCGCGGTCATACTAGGCGACAACGTTTTCGAGGACGTCGCGTTGGCTGCCGGCATGATGAACGAGGACGGCAACGCACTGATATTCCTGAAGGCCGTTGACGACGCGCAGAGGTTCGGCGTCGCGAACGTGGGCGCGGACGGCAACGTGATAGACATAGAGGAGAAGCCTAAGCAGCCGAAGTCGAACTACGCCGTGACGGGCCTGTACGTTTACCCGGCCGACGTGTACGACTTCATACGGACGCTGAAGCCGAGCGCCAGGGGCGAGCTGGAAATAACGGACATAAACAACATCTACATCCAGAAGAAGCGGATGAAGTCCGTGGTACTGGACGGGTTCTGGTCGGACGCGGGCACTTTCCCGTCGCTCATGCGCGCGAGCAACTTCCTCTGGGAGAAGAACAGGTCCGAGCAGCCGAAGGCCTGAGCCTCAGACGTAGTCCTTCCAGTTGCGCAGGTTCCATGCCACTCCGTCGATAACCGCCCGGCTTAGTTCCGGCCTGCCTTTCAGCGCGTACTTGACAACGAGGAACGGGTAGTACGCCGCGTTGAACAGAAGTGCCGCGGCCTTTGAAAAGAGCCCATAGTCCTTCAGTATGAACCGTATCTTGTTCTTGTAGCTGTGGTACACTGCGAAGTACGAACCTTCCTTTATCGTGCCGGAGCCTTCGTGCCATATCTTGGAGCGCGGCATGCATACGACGCGGTAGCCGGCCTTCCTGACGCGGAAGCTGAAGTCGGTCTCCTCGAAGTAGATGAACATCTTCTCGTCGAACCCGCCCATCTTCTCGAACACGTCGCGCCTCACGAGCCCGTTGCCGGAGTCTACGTCTATTATCTCGGTGAACTGTCCGGTGTCCTCCTCCATGTGCGCCAGAAGCGTAGTGATCGCGGTTATCTTGGTGAAAAAGTTGGGCACCACCTTCCCGAGGCTCTCTATCTTGTTAGTCTCGCGGTAGAGGACCATGGGTATGGCGACCGCTATGCGTTCGTCCGCCTCGGCCGCGTCCACGAGCAGCGACAGCCACTCCTTCTGGGCCGCGATCATGTCGTTGTTCAGCATCACGACGTACTTGCCGCGGCTCTCGCGCGCGCCGACGTTCATCCCGCCTGCGAACCCGAGGTTCTCGCCGTTCTCGATTACCCTCGCGTTGGGGAAGCGGCTGCGCGCCGCCTCGGCCGTGCCGTCCGACGAGGCGTTGTCCACGAGTATCAGTTCGTAGTTCGGGTAGTCCGTGCATGCCAGCGACTCGAGGAACGCGAGCGTGTCCTCCTTGCCGTTGTACGTGAGCACTATGAGCGAGACTAGCGGGCGCTTCGCGGCTGCCATAAGAGAATTTAGACCGGTATATCTTTAAATCATTGCCCGGGCGGGACGCCGTATTCAGATTATGCCGAGGAACGCCACGGCTACGAACACGATTTCGATCGCGATGAGTATGAGCGTCACCTGCTTCTCGGTGAACCTGCCGAGGTTCATGATGGCGTGCGTTATGGAGTATACGCTCTTCCCGTAAGGCGGGTTCAGCCTTCCGTCGTCGCGCAGCTTGCCAAGGCTGCTCGCCTTCAGCCCGGACCGGAGCTTGAGCACGAACTCGATGATGAACGGCATCATCACTATGACTCCGATCTTCTCCATGTTCCCGACTATCACGCCGGACGCCACGACGGCGCCGAGCAGGTACGTCAGGCTGTCCCCCGGCAGGAACTTCGCAGGGTACCAGTTGAACTTCATGAAACCTGCCAAAGCCGCGAACGCGGTCAGGAATATCGCGGCCGCGAAGCTGCCGTTCATCAGCGCGAAGGCTCCTAGCCCGAACAGGTATACAATGCCCATGCCGCTCTCGGACCCGTTGAATCCCGCGAGCAAGTTCACTGCGTTGCTGGCGCCCATTACGCCTATCGGCACGAGCAGCAGCGGATACAGCAGCCCGAAGTTCACGTCGCCGATGAACGGTATCGCCATGATGGTCGTGCCGGCGTTCACGACCATGAGCGGCACGGCCGCCGGCAGCGTCAGCAGCGGCTTCGCCCACTGCGGGAACCCGACGCGTATGTCCAGGCCCTCCTTGGTTATCACGGCGCGCGCCTTGACGTTCAGGTCGTCGAGGAAGCCGACGAACATTATTATCAGCACGCTGGAGATGACTGCAAGCAGCTCGGTCGTGTACTGCAGCCCGCCCTCAAGGAACGTGGTCAGACCTATGTACGTCAGCATCCCAGCCAGCAGCCCGAACGCGACGCACGTGCCGCCGCTCGTGGGCAGCTTCGGCCTGTCAGCCTTATGCAGGTCCAAGCCTATCACCCCGCCGGCGCGCAGGAACTGCATGAAGTACGGAGATATTAGAAGTGTCGTAAGGAAAGCGACGGCCATCGACAGCAGCAGTATCAGCATGCCACCACTGGTTCAATATATGATTTGGTAAAGTATATTCCCGTCGCATCCGCCTTCTTGGATGCACGTCTCCAAGGAATCGCCGTTCTCGAAGACCTTCTTGAAGTGGTCGGGGTTCGCCTCGAGCAGGCGCACGTAGCTTGTAGGATACGACTCGGACAGCGACTGGTCGCTGAGGCTGAACTTTTGCACGAATATGTGCGTGATGCCTATCTTCCTGGCGGTGTCGAGGATGTGGGTGACGTTGTTGCTCAGCGCGAGGTCGGGGGAGCTGTCGACCACGTTCCGCTGGCAGCTGTAGGCAGTCCTGTACGTCCACACGCTGGACACCACCGAGTCATCGGGCGTGTTCGCCTTGGCCCAGTCGCACGCCTCGAAGAAAAGCGGCGAGAACTGCTTGACCTGGTACATCGTCGCTATCTTGTACATTGCAACGCTCCATCCAAGGAACATGACCACACCGAAGACGACTAGCGCCACGTACTTCTGGTACTTGCGGATGAACAGATAGGCCTCGTCAAGGAACTTGGCGGCCACCAGCGCTATCACGGGGGCCCACATCAGCGAGAACCTCGCGGTGTCCTCGGCGCGCGGTGTTATCATTCCGGATATGAAAAGCAGAACGTAAAGCGCGAGCATCCCGATAAGCGCGAAGTCGAACGGCGGGATCTCCGGCAGCGCCAAGTCTTTCGCCCAGCCGTTCCTTATAGGGTCCATCATGAGTATGGCGCCGGCGAAGAACGCCACTAGGACGAGCCAGATGTTTCCGTAAGCGAAATCGAGGTAGTTGACGATGCCTAGGCTGAACACGCTGGCCTCCGTGCCCACCTGCGCTGTCCGTCCAGCGTACGAGTACTGGGAGCTGTACGTTCCGGTGTTGATGTTGCAGCCGGCGTTGCTGAACAGACTGGAGACGACCGGCAGGTCGTAACACATCGGTGTGCCGAAGTATGCATAGTTGCGCAGCATGTACGTCGCGGGCAGCAGCGCCATCACCGCCAGCAGAGGCAGGTACTTGCTCAGCAGTTCCGCGGGCTTCCTGTTGCGAAGGAGCTCGTACAGCAGTATCATCCCCACCAACGCGTATGCGGCATAGCCGACTACCTTTGTCAGCAGCGTCAGCGCGCCGAACGCGCCCGCCGCGAGCATGTACATCCTCTTCCCGCCAGTGAAAGCGAGCGCGGTCGTAACTAGGAACATGATCATGAAGAACGTGACAAGCGCGTCCGTATAGAACACCAGTGCATACGTCACAACGGATGGGAACGTCGCCAGCAGTATCGCGGCGACGAAGCCTACGCGCTCGTTGTAGAATCGCTTCGCGCCCAGATAGAGCGCGAGCCCGCCGAGCACGGAAACGAACGGCGTCAGCAGCTTCGGTATGGCCTCGCTGAACCCGAAGAGCCAGAACAGCCCGCCCTCGAGTATGTTCCAGAACGGCGGCCTGTCGAACCCTGCCTTGCCGGCGAGGTTCTGCGTGAACGGCACCCACACCGGATACTCTGCGTTCTGCCCGATCCACTGCGCCATCCTGGTGTGGAAGCCCTCGTCGCCGAACGAGATGGGCGTGGCGAAGCTGACCTGTAGCTCCATGAACAGCAGCACGCCTAGGAGCGCCAGCAGCACGACGGTCTCAGGCTTCCTTATCTCCAACGTAAATTCGCCTTCTGCCAAATCGGACAACCTCAAATAAACTTTGTGCGGCACGGTTTAATATATTGCACCGCGGCCGGCAAGCGGGCGTTCAGCCGGCAAGCTCCTTTACCATGCCCGTGAACCATGCTATGTTGCGCAGCACCGCGAACACCGGCAGCGAGAGCGCCTGCCACTTGCCCGTGCGCAGGTAGATGCGCAGCGCGACCGGCACGCTGAACAGCAGGCTAGTCTCAATGAACATGCGGAGGCTGAAGTACTGCTCGAATATCTGGCCGTGCTTGTGCTTGTGCGTGACGCGGTAGCCCGAATGCTCCACCCTGCGCTGGAACCACTTCTTCAGCGTGTCGTTCGTGTGATGATGGTAGACCTGCACGCGGTTCGTGTGGAAGATGCGGTAGCCCGCGGCGGTCAGCTTGCGTGAAAAGTCCCAGTCCTCGCCTATGGCTTCCTTGACGCTATAGTCCTTGAACCCACCCACGGCGTCGTACGCCGACCTGCGCACGCCCAGGCACGTGGTGGCAGCGATGTCGACGAAGTTCTCGCCCATCGCGATGAAGCGGTCCTCGTACTCCAGCCCGGTGGCGATGCCGACGAGGTTGCCCTCTCTCGGCACGAGCGGGATGCCGGATATCGCATCAGTGTCCATGGATCCGAACATGCGCGCGAGCGTGGGGATCGCATCAGGCCTGACGGTGCAGTCCGAGTCCAGGAAGAACATCAGCTCGCCGCGCGCGTGCTTTGCGCCGGCGTTTCGCTTCTCGCCAACGCCGCCGAACTTCGGGCCGTAGACGGCCTTGACGCGCCTGTCGGCGTCCTTCCACTTCACGCGGTCGCTGACCAGTATGATCTCTATGTTCCTGTAAGGTTGCCTCTTCAGCGACGCCAGGCATGCCTGGACCTGCGCGACGTTGTCGCGGAAAGGAACGATCACGGACACGAGCGGGCCCTCGGGCTTCATTTTCACACCTATCCTTTTAATTCCACAGCGAGCTTTAAAAAGGTTAAAAATGTTAAAAAGATTAAAGCTTGTCGCGACGAGGTATAGCTTATGCAGGTTGTGATATTGTGCGGCGGCAAGGGCACGCGCATGCTGCCGACGACTGAGGAGCTGCCGAAGCCGCTCATACACATAGGCGACCGCCCCATACTGTGGTACATAATGAAGCTCTACGCCAGGCACGGCCACAAGGAATTCATCCTCCTGACGGGATTCAAGGCTGGCATGATCGAGGAGTACTTCAGCGACCCTGCGAACGTCGAACCGGACTGGAAGATAACGTTTTTGGACACTGGCGTGAGCGCAAGCAAGGGCGAACGTCTGATGGCGCTGAGCGGCCGCATTACTGGCGACAATTTTCTGCTGGCGTACGGTGACGACCTGTGCAACGTCGACATCAACGACGTAATCCGAATGCAGGAGAATAACAAGAAGATGGTCACGATAACCACGGTCCGCCTTGCGTCACCGTTCGGCGTAGTGGAGATGACAGACGACGGCATCATAACCAAGTTCCGCGAGAAGCCGATACTCGACTACTGGATCAGCGGGGGCTACATCTGCGCGAGCCGCAAGGTGCTGGAGATGCTGAAGCCGGGCATGGACGAGACCGACGTGTTCGAGGAGCTCGCGGAGCAGGGACAGGTGCAGGCGCTGAAGCATTATGGCTTCTGGAAGACCATGAACACCGTGAAGGACCTGCAGGACCTGAACGACATGTGGAACAGTGGCGAGCTGCAGAAGGAACTCGGGATAGAGAACAATGCCAAGCACGAGTAACTGCGCGGCCTAATTGGCGTTTCCTATCTTCGAGAAGTAATCTTCGTACCACGCAATCGTGTTCTTCAATCCCGGCTCGAGTCCGACCTTCGGCTTCCAGCCCAGCACGCGCGCCGCCTTCTCCGCGCTCAGGTACTGCCGGTCTATCTCCGCGTCCGGCTTGCGCGCTCCCTGCACGTCCGGCTTCAGCTTCTTGCCAGACGCCTCGATTATCTTCTTCGTCAGGTCGAGCATGTTTATCGGCGCGTTGCTGCCGAAGTTGAACGCCTGTCCGTTGACGCCGGCCTCGCCGACGTGCTCCGCGAGCGTGATGTACGCCGCGACAGCGTCGTCCACGTGTATGAAGTCGCGCACCGGAGTGCCGTCGCTGCGGATCACGGGATTCGTGCCTTCGAGCACGGACTTGACCGCGCCAGGGATTATGCGCGAAAAGTTCATGTCGCCGCCGCCGTAGATGTTGCAGCAGCGCGTGATCGCGACGGGCAGGCCGTAAGTCGCGGCGTACGTGCGCGTCAGCGCCTCGACCGCGACCTTCGACGCGTCGTACGGATACGACGCGAGCAGCGGATGGTCCTCAGTTATCGGCAGCTCGATCGGCTCGCCGTAGACCTTGTCCGTGGACGCGACGACCATGCGCTTGACCTTTCCGGACGTGCGCGCGGCCTCGAGCAGGTTCCACGTGCCGCGGATGTTTACGTCGAACGTCGTGGTCGGCGATTCCTTCGCCACGCCCACGAGCGTCTGCGCCGCGAGGTGGAACACGGTGTCTATGTCGTACTCGGCGAACACGCGCTTTACGCTCGCATAGTCCGTTATGTCGCCAGGCACGACCGCGCCGAGCTTGCCGAAAATATCCATCGTGCGTATCGGCGCGTTCGGTATCTCGTCGCGCACGAACGCTATGACGTTCGCCCCGCGCTCTATCAGCGCCTTCGCTAGCCATGTCCCAACGAAGCCCGTTGCTCCGGTAATCAGAACGTTGCTGCCCTTCCAGTCCATGAATAATCACTTGGAACGATGTTTATTTAAACCCTCGTAGAGTTTCTCGAAATCCGCGTAGAACTTCTCCCATGTGTGCATGCGCGCGAGCGAGGCGTTCTTCCTTCCGTCGGCCGCGGCCTTTTTCGGATTGTCTGCATACGCGCGTATCGCGTCAGCCAGCGCGCGCGCATCCTTCGGCCGGACTTTCGATCCGGCCTGGCCGATGTCCACGGTCGAGACGACGGGACAGCCGCACGCCATTGCCTCTAGGAGCGCGAGCCCGAATCCCTCGTTCAGCGACGCGCACACGACCATTCCAGCGCGTCTGTACGCCGCCACGAGGCCCTTCTGGTCTACGCTGCCGAGCCACGTCACGTTGGCCGGGCTTTCGATTTCGCGGTCGAACTTGCCGAGTATGCCGAACTGCACGTCGGGCAGCAGCCTCGCCGTCTCGAGCACGTACTCCAGCCCTTTCGTCCGTATGGCTGGCTCGTCCATGGTTATGCTGCCCACGAAGAGCACGCCGCAGTCGCGCTTGGTCGAGGCGAAAGGGAAGAATATTTTTGAATCGACACCCGGCGTTATCATCCGTACCTTCCGCGGATTCACGCCCATTGCGACGCCGATGCGCTTCGAGGATTCGTTCTGGAAGACGTATGCGTCGAACCCGCGCGTCAACATCAGCCACTCCATGAACTCGAACAACCTTCCTACCAGCGGCCCGCGTATGTCGCGCCAGTACTTGCCGAATATATGGTGCACCCAGCAGACCGCCGGCTTGCCCAGAAGACGAGCCGCCGCATACGACGGAAGGCACATGTTGCCGCTGCTGGCCTGCACGACATCCGCGTTCTTTGCATGCTCGAGCATCGCCGGCAGCCCAGCGACGTTCATCAGGTATCTGTTCACAGGCACGCGCGCGGTGCGCACGCCATCATAGCTCTTGACCGCAGGGTCGCCGCTCGTCACGACTTCCACGTCGTGTCCGCGCGATGCCAGATGCTTCGTCAGCCTGAGCATCAGCTTCTCCCCGCCGCCCGCGACGTCGGGCGGGAACAGCTCGTGGCCGAATACAATCCTCATGATATCAGCTCGTAAATCTATCTTCCCGGCTGGTTTTATTAACTTTAACTTTGCTTATGAATAGTTATAGTGGAGCAGGTTGGCATGGACACTGCGATTTTTAGCCGTAAGAACATCGTCGAATGGTCGGTCGTAGCGCTGGCGCTCGTGGAGATAATGTACGTCGCCGTGTACGTCCGCTCGAGCACGCTGTCCTCGCCGACAGTTCTGGACTACGACCCGTGGTGGTTCTTCAGGCACGCGCGCGAGATTGTCGAGAACAACATGCAGATACCGAAGTGGGACGAGCTCAGCTACTTCCCGCCGGGCAGGCCGTACGAGGCGTTCCAGGGGTGGCCGTATCTGATGGCCGCCATGTACAAGGTAATCACGCCTGTCACGGGCGCGACGCTCACCGACGTTGCGAAGTGGTCGACGCTCATAGTGGCGGCCGCATCCGTGGTGCCTGCGTACCTTCTGGGACGAATGCTGTCGAACAAATGGGGAGGCATCGCGACCGCGCTGTTCGCGGTGCTGTCGCCCGCGCTCATAGGCGTGTCCATGGCCGGTTACAGCGACACCGACATGATAGTCATGTTCTACACGCTGCTGTCGGTGTATTCGATACTGCTCGCACTGAAGAGGCCGCTGTCCCTGAAGGCGGCGCCATACTACATATTCGCCATCCTCGTCAACCTCGCGTTCGTGTGGACGTGGGGGTTCGGATGGATAATACTCATGCTGTTCGCCGCGTTCATGCCGGCGATATTCGTCTTCCGCGCCGTGGAGCAGATGGTCCACAACCGAAGCTTCAAGATAAGCACGGCCGAGCTGAAGCATGAAGCAGGCATAATCGCGCCGCTGCTCGTGATAATGCTGGCCACGAACGCGCTCGGCACCGCTCTCAACCTCGGCAACATAGTGCAGACGACGCTGATAGGCACGTCCTTCGCGGAAGGCAACCTGCTGCTCGTCAACGTCTCGGTCGCGGAGCTGCAGCAGATCAACATATTCACGGCGGCCGGGATGCAGGACGTCATCGACCGCGTGGGCCTCGCCCCGGCGCTGTTCACGCTCGCGCTGCTCCCGCTTGCGGCGTACAAACTGTACAGGAAGGAAAAAATCAGCATGATAGAGGTGTTCTTCTTCATGTGGGTGTTCCTGACGTTCATAATGATAACGCGCGGGGTTAGGTTCTCGCTGCTGTTCGGCACCGCGGCCGCGGCCGCCGCGGGCTACGTCATAGGGAACGCCCCGAAGTACATTAACAACAGGTTCGCACGCATGACGTTCTACGGGGTCACGGCGTTCCTGGTGCTGGTCTTCATATCCACGGCAATACAGGCAGGCTATTCCGGCACGGGCATGATCACCAGCGCGAACTGGTACAACGCGCTGGACTGGCTCAAGGCCAACGCCAACCCCAAGTCGCTCGTCGTGACATGGTGGGACCCCGGGCACATAATCGCCGGCTACACCGGTCTGCGCGTGCACGCCGACGGAGCCCACTGCGGCAGCGGCCCCACTGCGTGCATACCGTACGGTCACGACGCGAGGATACAGGACATGGGCCGCGTGTTCTCCATCAGCGACGAGGCCGAAGCCATGTCAATTTTGAACAAGTACAAGCAGCTGACGCCCGCGCAGTGCGACGAGGCGAAGGCCGTGTACGCAAGCATAATGCCCGCCGACGCGTGCGATGCCGTGCCCGAGATGTACGTCATGGCGAGCTCCGACTTGATTGGCAAGTACTACTGGCTCAGCTACTTCGGCACTGGCACCGGCAGGAACTACGCGCAGATGACCAGGACCAGCGTCGACCAGACGCAAGGCGTGCTGTCGTACGGCGGCGGGACCATATCGCTGGTGTACAAGAACGGCACTTGGGTGCCCGTGTTGAACGTTGCGGAGCAGGGCATACGCAACGCGGTTGTGCGCAGCATAGTCTACTTCGAGAACGGGCAGCAGAAGAGGCTGACGTTCAACGAGACGAACATGGTCGACGGCATGCTATGGGTCGACCCGAGCTACAGCACGGTCATCTTCATGGACCCGGCCACGCGCGACTCGATATTCACGCGCATGTTCTTCTTCGACGGCGAGGGCCTCGAGCACTTCCAGCTCGTCTACAGCAACGGCGAGATACGGCTGTTCAAGGTAGCGTGGTAGGCGTGCGCAACGCTTTTATTGCGGCCGGACAAATATCATTCAAAGGTGCGTGCATGGAGTTCCCCGTGATGCCGTTCGAGCGCATGATCAAGAAGGCGGGCGCGCACCGCGTCTCCTTCGAGGCCGCGGAAGAGCTGGCAAAGGTGATGGAAGACAAGGTCACGCGCATCGCGGAGGAGGCGGCCGCGCTCGCGAAGCACGCCGGCAGGAAGACGGTGATCGCGGACGACGTCCGCCTGGCGCGCAGGAAGTTCGAGTGAACGCAGGCAGCCGCTCGACGCGCATTCTTTAATCTCTGATATTATGTATAATCTTATGTCGCCGCTGGACGACGTGCTGTCGAAACTGTCCGCGAGCTCGAAGCTGAGCCAGCAGGAACTCGAGACGCGCGTGCGCAGGAAGCAGGACGAGCTGCACGGCCTCGTGAGCGCGGAGGGCGCGGCGCATCTGGTGGCGAAGGAGCTGGGTGTCAACTTGCTAGGCAACGGCAGGCGGAAGCTGGACATAAAGAACATCATCGCCGGCATGCGCAACGTGTCCGTGGCCGGCCGCGTGTTCCGCGTGTCTGCCATCCGCGACTTCAAGAAGGCCAACGGCGCTGACGGTCGCGTGACCAACCTGCACGTCGGAGACCGCACCGGCTTCATAGTGCTGCCGCTGTGGAACGACCAGGTCAAGCTAGTCGAGGAGGAGTCGGTCAAGCTCGGCGACGTCGTCCAGATAACGGGCGCGATGGCCAACGAGAACCGCTGGGGGGACATCGAGCTGTCGCTTGGCAAGTTCGGCCAGACGTTTGCAATTACCGACGAGGTCGAGAGCTCGGGCATGTCGGCCGAGTTCCCGGACGCTGCGGAGCTGGAGAAGAACTTCCTCGGCGCGCGCACGGAGCGCGTCCCGATACGCAGCATCTCGCCGGGCGTGTTCGAGATCAAGGCCACGGTCATCGACGTCGTGCGCGGCAACTTTTTCTTCAACGTCTGCCCGAAGTGCGGCCGCAAGGCGTTCGCCGGCGCGACCGGCCGTTTCGAATGCGCCGAGCACGGCCAGGTGGACGCGGAGCCGGCCATGGTCGTTTCGCTGCTGGCGGACGACGGCACGGGCGTGCTGCGCGTCGCGGCTTTCCGCAACGTCGCGGAGCAGCTTACGACCACCACGGCCGGTGAGTTAAGCAGATTAGGCCCGGACGAGCGATATAAACTAGTCAGCGGAAGTGTGGTAGGCAAGGAGTACATAGTCCACGGCCGCGTAAAGAAAAGCAACCGGTCCGACGAACTTGAGATGGTAGCGGACTCGGCGAAAAGCGTAAATGCTTCGGAAGAGAGCGAAAGATTAGCGTCTTTGTTGAAAATGAAGCTAGGGTGATTCCATGCCAAGAAGATCCAAGCCCGAAGAGGTCGAAGAGGAAAACGAGGAAACCGGAGACACTGAAGAGGAGAAGAACGAGACCGAAGAACCCACGGAAGAAACTCCTGAAGTCCCGGTCCCGAAGATAGACGCCGCCGCTTCCGTGGGAAAGAGCGTGGACCTGCAGGACATCCCGGGCGTGGGCAAGAAGATAGCCGAGAAGCTGGCGGAAGTCGGTTATACTGATATGATGACCATCGCGGTCACGTCGCCGGTGGAGCTCGCCGCCATAGCGGAGATCGGCGAGGGGCAGGCGAGGAAGATAATAAATTCCGTGCGCGAGATGCTGCAGATAGGATTCGAGTCCGCGGACAAGATAATGGAGCGCAAGCTCGCGGCTATCAAGATCAAGACGGGCGTCGAATCCTTGGACAAGCTGCTCGGCGGCGGGGTCGAGACGCAGGCCATAACCGAGGCGTACGGCCAGTTCGCGAGCGGAAAATCGCAGCTCGGGTTCCAGCTCGCCGTCAACGTCCAGCTTCCGAAAGAGCAGGGCGGGCTTGGCAAGAACTGCCTGTTCATAGACACTGAGAACACGTTCTCGCCGAACAGGATCGTGTCCGTGGCGAAATCTAGGGGCATGGACCCGGACCAGGCGCTGCGCAACATATTCGTCGCGCGCGCTTTCAACAGCGAGCACCAGGTATTCCTGATTGAAAAGGCCGCGGAGCTTATCGAGGAGAAGAACATAGGACTGATCATCATCGACAGCCTGACCAGCCACTTCCGAGCCGATTACATCGGTCGCGGTGAGCTGGCCGGCAGGCAGCAGAAGCTGAACAAGCACCTGCATGCGCTGCAGCGCCTGGCGGACGGGCACAACCTGGCGGTGTACATCACAAACCAGGTCATGGCAAGGCCCGACATGCTCTTCGGCGACCCGACCGCGCCGGTCGGCGGCCACATACTCGCGCACCTGGCCACTTACAGGCTCTACCTGCGCAAGGGCAAGGCCGGCACGCGCGTGTGCAGGCTCGTGGACGCGGCGAACCTTCCTGAATCGGAAGCGATATTCAAGATCACCGAGGACGGGCTGAAGGATGCGGAGAAATAAAGCGCCATGTCACGGGCGGTTGCTTTGAAAAAAATAATCGCGGTCGACGGCATCAAAAAACCCGACAGCCCCTTCAACCACATCATAAAGGCGGGCGGTTTCCTTTTCCTGACGAGCCAGCTTTCCGCAGACCTACGGACGAACGAGATAATCGGCGGCACGGTCGGAGAGCAGACGAAAAAGGCGTTGGATAATGTGAGGTTTCTTCTGCATGCGGCGGGGTCGGCGATGGACGACGTTGTGAAAGTCGTCGTCTACATGCGCGACGTAGGCAGATTCAAGGAGATGAACGCCGCATACAGGGAGTACTTCAAGGAAGGCGAGGAACCTGCCAGGACGACAGTGCAGGCGCAATCGCCGATAGCAGGCGTGGACGTCGAAATAGACGTGGTTGCCGCGGCTCCGGAAGACTGAGACGGGAATTGCTGGCCGCGCAGCTCAGTTCGCCGGCTCCTTCGGCTTGCCCGCGACCGTCACGTGCCGGTTGCAGTACGGGCAGGTGCGCGTCTTCTGCTCGAGCATTATCTTGAGCCTGCGGCCGCAGCCGTCGCAGTGTATGTACGCGTACCCCCACATGAGCAACGCCCGTTTTAGAACAATCGCGCAAAAAACAAAGCGAGTTGAATTTCAGCTTCATCCGCGGTTACGCATCGGCTTTCCAATGTAACAGTCCCGTCCTACTTCGTGGTGGAGTAGTATATCAGCACGAGGCCTATTATGATTGCCGCCAGAGGCAGCAACGGAAGGCCCATTATCGCGCCTAGCGTGAAACCTAGCAAATATTCTGCTAGTATTCCCGCGACTATCACCAACAGACCGACTAGTACGAACGGATCTGTCAGCTTTATTTTTTCCATCTTCATGTTTTTACCTCTTTTATCTCCGAAGGTCGTCCTTCGGTATAACTGAGTTGGGTTTTGTTAATAAAAAGGGTTGCGGACGGGCATGTTACGGAACCGATTTAACGCCCCGCCTGCCTATATTTTCTATGGAAATCGTCGCCCGCGGTGCGGAGGCCGTGCTCTATGCGGACGTGTTGGACGGCCGGAAGGTGCTCGTGAAGGACCGCGTGAGGAAAAGCTACCGCCTGCCGCAAATCGACAGCCGCCTGCGCCGCGAGCGCACCAACCGCGAGGTCAAGCTGCTCACGGACGCGCGCGCAGCAGGCGTGCCGACCCCGCAGGTGCTCGATTCCGACGCCGCGAGCGGCAGGATCGTGATGGAATTCGTCGACGGCGAGCGCGTGAAGGAGTTCCTCGGGCACGCGAAGCCCGCGCAGGCGGAGAAGATATGCGCGCTCGTCGGCCAATCGGTCGGAAAGCTGCACGATCGCGGCATAACGCACGGCGACCTGACCACGTCGAACATGATTCTGCAGCCGGGCACGGGCAAGGTCTTCTTCATCGACTTCGGGCTCGGCGGATACTCGCAGCGCGTGGAGGACAGGGCCGTGGACATGAAGCTGCTGCACGACGCGTTCAAGGCCGCGCACTACAAAATATTAAAGCGTTGCTGGGAAAGTATTGTTGGCGGGTACAGGCGAGCTTATAAGAACGCCGACGAAGTAATAAATCAGATAGGCGTTATCGAAGGGAGGATGAGGTATGCTGAACGCGCTGCGGGTGCCTAAGGGCAAGGACCGCTACGAGACGGCCGAGAACTACTCGATAGCCGGCGTGCTCGCCGGGGCCGCGCTGTTCGCAGCGGGCGTAGGCCTCACGATAATCAGCCCCGCAGGCATCCCGACCATCGTTGCGATGCTCGGCGCCATCGTCGCTTTCGCGTCGTCGGTTGCGATGGTGTTCGTCTGGCTGGCGAAGGACCTGTTCGGCAGGGAAGCCTAAGATTTTAAGCTTGCGCGTGCAAGAATCTGGTAACAAAATTTTCAAGGTGCGCGAATGGCGAGGGTGTACAGCCGCAAGAAGGGCAAGTCGGGCAGCAAGAAGCCGATAGTCAGCAATGCCAAGAAGTGGACGAAGCTGAAGAAGGCCGAGATCGAGGAGATCATAGTCGGGATGGCGAAGGAGCGCAAGACGTCGGCGCAGATAGGCATGGCGCTCCGCGACGGCTACGGCGTGCCCGACGTCAAGGTCGCGGTCGGCAAGACGGTCAGCGCGATAATGAAGGAAGGCAACGCATATCCGAAGTTCCCCGAGGACATGATGAGCCTGCTGCGCAAGTCCGTCACGCTCCGCAAGCACCTCGAGCTGAACAAGCCTGACAAGCACTCGAAGCGCGGGCTGGAGAACCTCGAATCCAAGATACGCAGGCTCGGCAAGTACTACGTGCGCACGGGCAGCATGCCGAAGGGATGGAAATACTCGCCCGAGGAGACGAAGCTCCTGGTGCAGAAGACGTAAGGCGCATTCTCGCGTGCATCGTTCCGACCAGCGGAAGCGCCGTTCCGAAAGACAGTTATTTTTGAAAATGCCTATTATTCGCAAGAAGAGGGCGCCGTAGCATGCTAAGCAAAAAAACCATAGACGAGTCGCAAAATATCTCATCCTTCATTGCTTTGCTCGATGGCATTGATAGCTATGTGAAATTGAAATCCATGGTTTACATCTTTTCGAGGGAATATCCGAAGCTGTTCAAGTACGACTGGGAAAACGGGTTCTTGGGCCCGGAAAGCCGGATGCTTTCTAACCTTCTTGAAAAATCTGCTAACGAGACATTGTTCCTGCACATGAATTATGCAAGTCCGGCTAGGGAAGAGTATTTCATCGATCATTGCTACAAGCCTTCGTTTATGATGAGTGGATGGGTCAAATCCCAGGTTGAGGAAGCCATCAATCGTTTCAAGGCGAAGGGAGTAGAAGATATAGATGGGTTCCTGACCAAAGCCGTGGCCTTGCGAAACCTTCCTACCGCGGTTTCCTTGGACGAATCGCTGCATCTTGCGGACAAACGTAAACTTCTGCGCGTCCATACAAAAGATGAGAACCTATCAAAAACTTCACAAGTCACATATTCGGAATTTACTACTAGCATGATGCCAAGGGACATTTCGTTATTGAAAAAATATTACAAAAACGAAGGCATACGTCTGATAACCATCGGAAAAAGCGAAAAAAATTACATGCTCGAAAAGATAGAGTTCTCTCCTAATATGGTGGATTCGATTGTCGAAAAAAAGTTCGAAGACCTAAGAACTCCAAATAATCCTAATGAAATCCGCTTCAATGAACCTCTGGTCAAATTGAGAGAGCTTGGATTTTCTCTCGACGACGAAGTCTTGAAGCAGACCGCTGACGAATACTTGAAGAAGACGATGGAACGAGATTACCGCCGCGAATCGGGTAAGTTGTTCGATTCCACCTTGGAAGGCGTTAAAGAGGTGATGAAACAGACTTCGGAAGCCGACTACGGTCTTTACGGAAAGTTTTATCATTCTAGCGCAGTCGAACTCATCGCGCATCCCGACCTGAAAAAATCCGTCGAGGATTGGGATGAAAAATACATGTGGGACTTGTATCATCTACTTCAGCCGCATGAAAGGATTTCGTACATGAATAATTTGCTTTAACGTTCTGCCACGCTTAACTGCCGTAGAAAGCCGCTTCAATCTGCGGACGCATATTAGTTAAGGCGTGCATTGTTTTTGGAAGTGGTTCGTTTGTTTTTCGAGGAGATAGACCAGGCCGCGAGCATATCGAAGGCGCTGATGCGGCAGAAGGCCGTGAAGCTCGTCGCGCACTACGACGCGGACGGGCTGTGCAGCGCGGCGATAATGATGCGCGCGCTGCTGCGCGAGGGCGTGCAGTTCGACCTGCGCGTGCTCAAGCAGCTCACGGAGGCGGAGATCGCCGAGCTCGACATAGGCGAGGACGACTTCCTCGTGCTCGCGGACCTCGGCAGCGGCCAGGTGCCCGCGCTGCGGAGCATCCTGGACCGCACGCACGTGCTAATCCTCGACCACCACGACCCTGCGCGCAAGGAGCACATGAACCTCATGCACGTGAACCCGCTGCTGTCGGGCGAGGACGAGATCTCCGCGTCGATGGTATGCTACATGTTCGCCAAGGCGCTCGACCTGCGCAACACCGACCTCATCGACCTCGCGGTCGTGGGCGCGATAGGCGACATCATGGACGAGAAGTGGGAGCTGAAAGGCCTAGGCCGCCGCGTCCTCGACGAGGCGGTGACGCTCGGCAAGATATCCATGGAGCGCGGCCTCCGGCTGTACGGACGCAACTCGCGGCCGCTGCACAAGTCGCTCGAGTACGCAACCGACGCCGTCATCCCCGGCATCACCGGCTCGGAGTCGAACGCCGTCCAGTTCCTCGCCGAGCTGGGCATCGACCTGAAGGAGCAGGGCCGCTTCCGCAAGCTGAAGGACCTCTCGCTCGACGAGCAGCATAAGCTGGCGTCCGCGATAATCATGGAGCGCCTGAAGGAGGGTCTGGACGACGCGGAGGACGTTTTCGGCGACGTATACAGCCTCGTCGGCCGGCCCGAGGACCTGCAGGACGCGCGCGAGTTCGCCACGATGCTGAACGCGTGCGGCCGCACCGGCAACTACAACGTCGCCGTCCGCCTGTGCCTCGGCGACCTCGATGCCATCACCGCGTCGTACGACATAATGGACAGCTACAAGCGCATGCTCGCCGACGGCATGAATTTCGCGCGCGACGGGCACGTTTCGCAGCGCGCGGCTTTCGCCGTGATCGACGGGACGCAGAAGATACCCGACACGATCATCGGCACCGTGTCGTCGCTGGCGCTGAACTCGGGCATGGTCGCGCCGGGCATGCTGGTCGTGGGCTTCGCCGACGCCGGGAACGGCAGGCTGAAAGTCTCGGCGCGCATGCCAAGGGATTTAAGCTTTAATCTCCGAGATATCTTGGTAGACGCCGCGCGGGCAGTAAAAGGCGAGGCCGGCGGGCACACGTACGCCGCGGGCGCGCTGATAGACGCGGCGCAAAAGGAAGCGTTTATTAAGGCTATAGAAAATAAATTAAGTAAATCGGCCGCGTGATTGCGGCTCAACGGTGAACCTGTTTGGCGAAGAAGAACAAGGGCGAGCAGTGGTACACTCTCATAGCCCCGAAGATGTTCGACGAGGTCGAGTTCGGCCAGACGGTCGCGGGCGACCCTGAGCACCTGGCCGGCCGCAAGATATCCGCCAGCCTCATGGAGCTCATCAACGACTTCCACAAGTACTATATGAAGTTCTCGTTCAAGGTCGTCAGCGTGGACGGCGCGCGCGCGCTGACGGAGTTCGACGGCGCCGAGATAATGCGCGACTACATATCGCGCATGGTCACGCGCTGGGCGCGCCGCGTTGACACGGTGCAGGATCTGACGACGAAGGACGGCGTGCAGGTGCGCGTGAAGGGCGTGGCGATAATCCCGCGCCGCGTGAAGAGCAGCATCAAGTCTGCCGTGCGCAACGAGATACGCAAGATAATCGCGGCCGACGTGGCTGAAGCGACGCTCGAGGACCTGATCAAGGCCGTCATCTCCGACAGCATAAAGAAGCACGTGCTGCGCAACGTGCAGAAGATATACCCGATGCGCAGCTTCGAGATACGCAAGGTCGAGCTCGGTCCCGTGAAGAAGGCCGGCGAAGCAGCCAAGGCCGCGCCGAAGGCAGGCTAGCCCGCGACCAGTTTCTGTATCAGCGTCGGCCCTGCGAAGTTGAAGACCATCACCGCGACTATCAGCGCAGCCACGGCCTTCACGATAAACCTGGCGTGCTTCTTCGAAAGCTTCTGCGCGAGCGCCTCGAGCATCAGCCCGCCGTCGAACGGATAGAGCGGCAGCATGTTGAACAGCGCCACGAACGGCCCTAGCGTGGTCAGCCACCACATCAGCGGGAAGAAAAAGTCCAGCATGAAACCGTCGGCTGCCGAAGGCGCCAGTTCTGCGGAGAACCCGAGGTACGGTATGGACGAGTTCTCCGGCCTGCCAGAAAGCTTCACGTCGTACGCGGCGCCGTCAGCCACGACGGTTATCGTCTGGTTCGGCGCATAGTCCTGCAGCGCTATCAGCGTCGTCGCCAGCATCGCCACGCTCTCGGTGTCGTCGGTCGTCACATTCTGCCCATTGAACAGCAGGTAGCTGTAGCTGAACGAGTAGACGCTGTAGTTCACGTCCGCGGGCGTCGCGCCGATTTTCTGCATGGTCATGCCGGGCTTCAGCCCCGCCGCGGCCGCGCCGGTGCCGTTGTACACGTCGGTGAGCACCATTCCGCGCGGCACAATCGCGGGCCATATCGCGTACTGCACGAGCAGCACTGCGAAAACCGAAATCGCTATGTTCGCCACCGAGCCTGCGGCGAAGACGCGCAGCTTGTCCATGAGCTTCGCGCGCTGCAGCTGGCGCTCGTCCGGCTCCACGAACGCGCCCGGCCATATCAGCATCTGCATCAGGCCGACGTTCTTCACGCGGATGCTGCACGCGCGCGCGATCACGCCGTGCGCGAACTCGTGCGGGAAAAGGACGAACGGCACGATGAGTATCCAGAACCAGAACGGCACTCCGATGAAGCCGAACCCGTTGACGGGCGTGGACTGCGGCAGCGGCACGATCAACTGCATCGCCGGCGCTTTGACGACCTGCGTGAGCACGAGATGGCTCGACAGCGCGAGCGTGAATATGGCGTACGCCATTATGCCGAAGCCCGCGACCACGCCGAGCGCGGACACGAACTTCCAGAACCGCGGCGAGGCGTTCGCCACGTCCTCTATCAGATGCTTGCCGCGCTGCGTGCGGTACATCGCGAGCACGTGGTAGTGGAACTCGATCTTCCTGCGGTTCGCGTAAATCAGCGCAGCGAGCGCGGCGAAGAACGCGACCACGGACCAAAAATAAAGGTCGAACATAGAAGATTATTTGATTTTGCTCCTTATTAGAATTTTAAAATTGTGCGGAGGGTGGGATTCGAACCCACGAAGGCACTAAGCCACTGGCTCCTGAAGCCAGTCCAATTTTCTGGCATGTTTTCCATGCGACCAGGCTATGGGACCCCCGCAGTGTTTTCAAAAATAACATGCAGCCGCAGTTATTAAATCTATGCGCGCTTCTTGCCGATCGTCTCGCGCAGTTTCTCGAGGTTCGGCTCGTCGTTGACCGGTATCCACATTTCCGTGGGCAGCAGCACCTTCAGCATCTTGCCCTCGCGCGCGAGCTGCCGCAGCACCGTGCGCTCGACCTTCACCTCCTTGCCGGGCTCGATCGCGCGTATCATGCCGAACGCCGCCTCGGACAGGCCGAAAATCGCGGTGTTCGTGTCCATGGCTATGAAAGGCTTCTCCGAAAAGTCCACGACGCGTCCGGCCTCGTCCTGCACGACGCCGTACGCATAGTTCTTGCCCGGCACGCACAGCACAACGCACTGGTAGCCTTCATTGAACGCCGCGGCGACGACGGCCGCGAAGTCCTCTGCGAACTCCGGATAGCCGACGATGACGTCGTCCGGATAATGGTTGATGAACGGCTTCGTTATCACGCCGTTGTCGATCGCGAACTTGAGCGCGCCGCCGCTGCCGAGCTTGCCGTGTTCGATCGAGTAGCGTATGCGCGCGCCAATCTTTTTACCGTCCTTGTAATAGTCCACGACGCTCTTCCCGCGGTGCGTGTCGTCGACGAGCATGCATAGGCCGTCGAACCCGGCCGCGAGCCAGATGTCTACTACGTACCGGCTGATCGGCTTGCCGCCCACGTCTATCAAATGTTTCGAGTACTCGTCGTTCGTCACGTGCCTCAGCCGCGTGCCGCTCCCGCCCATCGAGAGCACTATCTGCATCTTCTTCTTGTCCGCCGTCGCGATGGGCCGCACGCCGAGCTTCACGCCCGGGCGGAGGTACAAATGTTTGCCGACCTTCGCGCACGTTGCCGCAAGCTGCGCTTCTGTTTCGTTCTCGTCGACGAGTTCGTGCATCATGGATCGCCTGATAGAAATTCTTGCGCGCAAGGCTATAAGACTTTGAATTCCACGCACACCTTGTAGCGCCCGGGAGCGTACGGCAGCACCTTGCGCCTGCCGACGATTTCGTAGCGCACGCCGCTCTTGGCCGCGAATTCGGCGATAGCTTTCTCCACCGCTGCGTACACGCTGCCGTCGGCCTCGTTTCCCCAGCCGTACAGATGCACTATGGCTCCGCGCTTCGCGCACTTGGCCGCGATGTCGAGGAACTCGCCTGCGCCGAGCGGCAACGGCATGATTATGCGGTCGCACTGTCCGTACCACGGCTCGCACGCGTCGCGCACGTCGCCAAGCACCGCAACAATCTTGTGCGACATCTTGTTGATGCGCACGTTGTGCTCCATGTATCGGACCGCTTCGGGATTGCTCTCGACAGCGACGACCTTCTGCACGTCAGGCTGCGCCTTCGCGATTGCGATGGCGTACGGCCCGACGCCCGCGAACATCACCATGACAAACTCACCGGGCTGCACCTGCGACGCGATGCGCATGCGCTCGGTGCTCTCACGGTTCGAAAAGTATGTCTTCTGCGGGTCGACCAGCAGCTTGTATCCGTTCTCCATGTGCAGGACTTCGGTGTCCTCGTCGCCTGCCACGAGGCTGTACTCGCGTATGCGGAACTCGCCCTTGCGCGCCGACTCCTTCTTCAGCACCGACACGATATGCCTGTTGCGAGACATTATGAACTTCGCGAGATCCTTCTCCACTCCAGCGCCCGCGTCCTTGTCGCGCACCTCGATTATCGCCACGGCCTTGTCCTTCGAGCCGATGACGTCGTATCCGCGAGCCATACGAAACAATAACGCGGCGGGGTTTTAATAGTTAACCGGAGTATCGATTTTACAGGTTGATGGAATGCTCACGCTTGTAGGCCTGGGGCTGTACGACGAGAAGGACGTGACGCTGCGCGGCGTCGAAGCCGCGAAGGCGGCGGACGCCGTTTACGTGGAGCTGTACACGAACGCGTGGCGCGGCAGGGACGCGCTCGAAAAAATCGTTGGGAAGAAAATCGTCGAGCTGAAGCGCGAGGACCTCGAACATGGTGCGGCGAAGCTGATAGCCGAGGCCGAGTCGAAGGACGTAGTTCTTTTCGTGTCGGGCGACCCGTTAATCGCGACCACGCACTCGACGCTGCTCGCGGACGCGAGAGCGGTCGGCGTCGAGGCGCGCGTCGTGCACAATGCGTCGATCGTGTCGGCGATCGGCGAGACGGGCCTACACGTCTACAAGTTCGGCGCTACCGCGACCGTGCCTTTCCCGGAGAAGACCGGTGGAAAGTTGCCAGAGTCCGTGTACGATGTGCTGAAATCCAACGAAGTGGCCGGTTTACACACGCTCCTGCTGTTAGACATAACGCCCGAACGATGCATGACGCCGAACGAGGCGATGCGTACGCTGCTTGAAATCGAGAGCAAACGCAACGAGAAAATATTTACAGAAGAAACAACTATTATCGTTTTCGCACGCGCCGGAGCGCCTGATTCGAAAATCGCTTTCGGCAAGGTTCGTGGGCTGAAAGATGCGAACTTCGGCGAGCCACCGATGGTTATGATTGTGCCTGGTATTCTGCACTTCTCCGAGCGCGAGTACCTCGAAGCGGCGAATAGTTAGCTTTAAATACTACTTTATAGTAACAACAAATAAGAAAACGGTGTAAGCACATGGCAGAAAAAGAAAACAACCGCGGTTCCATGGAAAGCATCCTGAATAGGCCCGCAAAGGACGGTTTGGTCGCTCACTACCAGAATTTGAAAGGGTACGTCGAGGCGCTTTCAGGATTCGATGTCATAGCCGCTGAGTTCATAAATGCTCTTTATGGCGAGAAAGGCATGGACGGATCGACGGCCATAGGCGCCATACGGAAATATCACAGCAAAATAGTTTCCGAGCTTGGTAAGGTCGATGAAATAAAAAAGAAGGATCCGAAGGACAGCGGTGAGTACCTTAACGCGATAAGGAAGGAGAAGGAAGTTGTTGGAGAGATGCTGAACGTCGCGCTCACGCGCACGGCTGACACCAAAAACAGCCTATACGCATCCATCAGCAGCATCGAAGGAGAGATTGCAATTAGGAAAGCGAACAGCGTTAAGCTCGAGGCAGAATACAAAGAGCTCGAGAAGAAGATTGGAGATATGAAGAAAAGCCTCGAGGGAGTGGAGAGCGTCTACAAAGAACTCGGGAAACTTGGAAAATCGCTGACGTTCTAAAACGGCGTCTTCTAGTTGCTACTTCCTTATAGGCTTGAACGCAACTATGTCGCCATCGTCTTTGCCGTCCTTGTCTTCCTTGCCGCCGCGCGTCATGAACAGCACGAGAAGCAGGAATCCTAGTATCATCACTATCGTCACGATGTCCTGCGACGACAGGTCCAGGTTGGGCAGGCCGATGCCTCCGGAGCCGCCGATCTTGATGCCGAATATCTCCGGCGCGCCCGAGCTGAAGAAGATGGCGAGCACGGCTATCAGGGCGAACGGTATCAGGTACTTGGCGTACTTCATCGGCTCCTTCAGGAAATCGCCGACGCTGCCGTGCGGTATTATCATGAACATTATCAGCATGAAGCACAGCATGGTCACGAGCACGACCATGGTCTCGGTGAAGAACGTCCCGAAGAACACGGTCAGCGACACGCCGGCGGGCGACACCATGACGAAGAGCGCGGCCACGATGGAGATGATGACGTTGATGTTGCGCACGCGCCGCTCCTTGTCCTCGTCGCCGAAGATCTTCGACTTGCTGAGGAGGCCGTAGAATATCGCGAACATCAGCACGAACGGCAGGTAGAACTCGAACACGCCCTGCGCCTTCCAGATTTCGAGTATGTCAGCGAACGCCATTTTCATCTACCGCCATCGGCGCGATTACTTGCCCTTGCCTTCCTTGTCGCCGCCATACATCCAGACCACGGCAACGAGGAAGAGTATCAACCCGCCGAATATCACCACGTCCTCGGCCGATATCTTAATCGACGGCATGGCCGGGAGCGACAGCTCCGTGCCCACGCCAGTCGATTCGAAGAACGACATCCCTCCGCTCGTCACGAACGCGACCGCGGCGACGATGATCGCAACAAGTATCAGCAGCGCCGTCCACTTCTTCGCCGACTGCTTCTCCCGTATGTCCACGCCGATGATCGACCCGAACATGTAGAGGACCATCATAGTGCCGAGCAGCGTGACGACTATCATCACCGTGCCGGTGAACATTGTGCCGAAGAACGTCGCCAGCGTCACGCCTACGGGCGTGTAGCCGATTACGAAAAGCGACAGGACGACCGCCACTATCAGGTCGGTGGTTCGGCCGACCCGTTCGTCGCCGAATATCTTGACCTTGCGGAGTATGCCGTAGATTATCGCGAAGGAAAGCACGAACGGTAGGTAGAAGTCGAACAGGCCCAGGCCCTTGCCAGTCGCTATGATGTCCTCGAATCCCGCCATGCGATCAGTCCTTCTTCCCCGTGCCGCCCCATACTAGCACGGCCACGGTGCCGAGCAGCAGCAACACCATAAGTATGCTGGACATGGTCTCGTCCGAGAGCGATATGTCCCCGCCTGTCCCGAACCTGATCCCGGCAGGCAGGAATATGTTTATCATCCCGCTCGATATCACTATGGCAATCACGGTTATGATTGCGGCGACGAGCACTGCCACGCCATGTTTCTTGAACCCTTCGAGCTTCTGCAGCTCCGCGGCCAGGTCGGGCGGGAAGAACATGCTCGTCATCATCAGCCCGACGAGCAGGATGAGCGTCGCGCTCATGCCTTGCAGGAAGAACGCCGCCAGGCCGGTCTCGATGTTGACGCCGAGTATTATCGGCGCGGCCCACACCATGAACGCCGCGACGAGCGCAACGACCGCGTTGACCGTTATCGCGCGGAACTCCTCCCCGAAGATCTTGGACTTGCGCAGCAGGCCGTAGAAGATGGTCGCGGTGAGCATGAACGGCAGCAGGAACTGGAACATGCCCAAGTCCCTCATCTTCAGGATGACCGTCTCGAAAGCGTTCGCCACTGCGGCAGCACCTTTCAATATATTCTGTTTTTAGCTTAATACGTTTTCCGCGGCCCTGCTCATCTCTTGCCGGAGCCCATGGCGCTCATGATTATGAGAACGATTATCAGCAGTATCACCGCGCCGGCCATCACAATCAGCTCGACAGGCGCGCTCGGCGTGCCTGCGCTGCTCGTCGGCTGGTTCCACAGCACCGACACCGCGCCGCTGAGTATGGCGATCGCCGTGGCTACTATTATGCCGGCGTATATCGGCGTGCGCGACTTGAACCTCTCGGCGAGGAACTTGTTCATGTCCGGGTAGAAGTATCCGGTCATGAGCACGGCCATGATTACGACCAGCATCACGGTCGTCGCCATCGCGAACATCGACACGAACGGCGTCACCATGCTGTATCCGATTATCACGGGGTATCCGAAGACCATGAACGCGATGGCGAACGCTATCGTGCCTATGATCGCTGGCGACTCGCCGAATATCTTGGTCCTTTTCAGGAGGGTGTAGAACGCGGCCAGCGCGAACATGAATATCATCAGGTTGAAGACGCCGAGTTCCGCCATCTTAAGGATGACGGTTTCGATAGCGTTGGCCATTGTTCGCGTCCCCGTCCTGCGCTGCCGGCCTCAGCTCTTGCTGGTCACAACCGAGCTCGCGATTATTAGTATTATTATCAGCAGTATCACCGCGCTGGCCATTATTACCAGCTCGCTCGGCGCTCCTGGCAGGCCGATGTTGCCCTTGGGCTGGTTCCACAGCACCGACACGGCGCCGCTCATTATGGCCACGCCTATGCCTATGGCTAGCGCGTTCATGAGCATACCCCTGCTCTTGAAGCTCTCGGTCAGGAACTTGGGCATGTCCGGGTAGAAGAAACTCGCTATCATGAAGGCGATGACGAACACCATTATGAAGACGGTCGTCTGCGTGAACATCGACACGAACGGCGTCACCATGCTGTAGCCGATTATCACGGGGTATCCGAAGACCATGAACGCGATGGCGAACGCTATCGTGCCTATGATCGCTGGCGACTCGCCGAATATCTTCACTTGCTTCAGTATGGCGTAGAATATCGCCAGCGCTAGCGCAAAGATGACGAGGTTGTAGAATCCCACATCCACTAGCTGGGAGACCACTGTCGCGAAGATGTCGGCCATCGGTACACCGGAAGCTTGACGCTAATTAGATTTCGTTTGCAAGAAACTTAAGGGTTCACTTTTGCAGGCGGCCGCCTAGCTACGTGTGGTCCAAGGCGTTCAGCTGCCTCCTGGCCCTCTCGGCCTTCTCTTCCCACTCGTCGACCTCCTCCGTGTCACCGCGGTCGGCCGCCTCCCTCGACTTTTTCTTGTAATCCGCTATCCGCTTTACGAGGTGGTTCCTCTTACCGCCGGCCGACCCGAAATCGTAATATATGTCCCTGCCGCGGCCGAACGCCCACATCAGCGAGCCGAACGCGAATAGCAGGAAGAACGCCACGATTGCGACCTGCGCGCCCAGCTGGGCCACGTACGTGGTGAAAATCGTGAACTGCGGCGTCATCGCGGACATGATGGTCAGCGCTAGCGCCAGCACGAGGTTTATCTTCCGGTCGAACACGCGCACCGAGTTCAGCAGCGCCCAGAGGATCGCGAAGACTATCAGCACCGGGAGCAGCAGGCCCTGGAAGAGCTGGTCTACGGGCAGCCCTATCAGGTCGGCGAGCGTGGCCATAATTAATATTCCGCGCCGAAGTTTAAATTAGACGCGCATGCCGAATGGTATATGGAAGGAGCTGTGCAATTCATACCACTTCGACCCCGGGGTGAGGTGGGCCTACCGGTCGGACGGACGTTACATAGTGGATGCCGGATTGGTGGCGGACGTTGACAACACGCTCACGACTCGCCCGACCCTCACGGACAAGTGGCTCGAATACATCCTCGATTGCGAAGACGTGAGGCCGCTGCGCCCTGAGATAGGCGCCGCGCTCGAGCACCTTTCGGACGACCCGCACTCCGTGAAGAGCGTGTTAGACGTCGTCTTCCTCAAGTATCTCCGAGGGGTGCTGAAGAGGAGCGTGCACGAGGATGCTTGCGTTTACGCCGCAGATAGCGTCGCACCGCCGCCAAACACGCGAGAACTCCTGTTCGACATGTACGACAGGCGCATCACCACGCTCGTCCTGACGTTCGGCATGGAAGACGCGCTGGTCCCGTGGTACTGGGAGAAGGTCGGCGTGCCGGTGTACGCACTGCACGGCACCAGGCTTGTTTTCAAGGACGATGTACTCGCAGGGTACGACATGGGCGGAGAATACGGGAAGGTCTCCCGTGCGCGGTCTCTGCTGCGGCAGCTGGGCCTCGGGATGGAACAGACGATAGCCATGAGCGACGACCCGATAGTGGACAAGATGGTCGCGGCGATGCTCGGCGTGGGCCTGATGATATGGACTGACGACAATTGCGAGCGGCGAGAGCTTGCCGCGGAAGGCAGGTACTCATATCCTGGAAAGAACGTCGTCGTGCTCCGCGGAGTGGGCGAGGACAGGAGGAAGATAACCGAGTACGTCGACAAGAAGCTTCGTTCAGAGTTCGTTTCGGAAGCGATTACGCCCTCGCGCGTGCTGGCGCTGAACGAGGAGTTCGCAAGGTTCGAACGTGCAATCGGCGCATGCAGGAAAGGCAGCGATCCTTATGCTTCCGCCAAGGAAGTTGCTGGCAGCTGCGGGAGAGTCCTCGCGCTGGGCAACCCCTTCGTAGCGACCATAACAAACGACGTGGAGGAAAAGTTCGCGAAATTGCGGATGTCGCTGTACGTCGACAATGATGTATCGGGTATGCTCTCGTGGGCCGAAGGCCTGCGGGACATCCTAAAAACCGAAAATCCGGAGTTCCAACTGACACAGGAGCATCTCAACGCCATCAGACGCCTTGCGGATCCGGTAGCAATCTTCTAATATTCTCTTTCCGATTCGACCTTTCCACCTGCGTGTCGAGCGTCATAGTGGCCATGTGCTTGTAAACTTTTGCAAGCCTCATAAGCGTGACAGGGTCCCCATGAGACTTTTGGACGCCGTCGAGCGAGTCCTGGGCCTGGCCATACAACACGAGGAAGCTTGTGCTTTCGAGCTTGGTTTTTATTGAGTTGAATATCCTTTCGAGGGTTTCGACGTTCGGGTTGAGCTCCAGCTTCCCGTCTTTGATGACAGTCGACTCGTCAACGAACCCGGATAGGAGGGCGATGGAATCCTCTACCGGCGCGATGCTGCTGGATTCGTATCTGGATTTTGGCGCGGCCGGCGAGTACTGCAACAACCTCCTGTTCGCGGCCTCGGATATTTCGAGCTCATCCTGCAGTTCGGAAAGCGTTTTCTGCATATCCATGATGTCCTTCAGCCGGCCCGTATCGTAATCGGTTATCCCGTGGTAGGTTTTGATTGTCCCGAACAGTGCATCGAAGCTGGCGATCGCCTGCATCAGGTTCTCCAGCTTCTTCTTATTTTTGTCGTCGTTTTCCGGGTACAGATACTCTCTGGCCGCGTTATAATGGGATTCCACTATTACGAGAGGATCCACGCTCAGAAGCTCGCTGGCCATCCCGACGAGCTCGGAATAAGTTGCCCCGTGAGGTCCAAGAAAAAGTTCCTCCGAGTTGAAATATATGCACTTCCCCGCAGGAATTTCGGGCATGTTTTCCTTGAGATCGTAGAGCCTCCGTATGAAGTCAACAATCCTACCCTTCATCGCGGGGTTCCTAGGCGGCATCCTTCCCAAAGCAACCATGCCAGCCTCGCGCAATACCGGAGGCAAACAATAATGGATCTCATCCGCGAGCTTTTCGCGCCTGCTGCCGAAAAACCAGCTACGGGTTCTCTTTCCAGCAATCGCGGCGTTGAGCACCCCTTCGGACTCCTCCATGCCAGATATTTCAGGATATGTCCGCAAGGCCACGATGCCGTGTTCGACTCTCTTGAAGTACGACAACTGTGAATCGGCATCAATCGTGGGATACCATTTGGCGAGTATAGAAAGGTCTCCCTGCGCGTGCCTGAAGGAAATGTAATCGGCGATTTCCACGGCCGACATATGTAGATAATTCGCGGCGCAGGATTTTATCGTCGTAGCCTGCGGCACCGAAATGTTTATATATAGCCACTTTAGAGTAGTAACATTATGGTCAGGAACTTGGACGATGCCATCGACGGCTTCGGGTCGAGAGTGGACGGGTTTTTCGACAGGCTCTTCGGAGTCGGGCAGCCCCGCGAGCCTACGATATACACGGACACCACGGCGAACAACCCAGCCGCAGAAAACGGTGCAGTGGCAGCCGCGCCGATTGCGTCCGAATACACAGCAGCGCCGGGCGCAGCCGGGTATGCCGTTGCGCCTGGCACGCATCTGCCGCACTGGGACTCTACATCACACTATCACCCAAAGATGATGTCCAAGAAACAGGAGAAGGATTACGCATTGTATTTGGACGACTTCGAAGGCACGACAAAATATTTGCTGAACGCTCTTTATGACCCGCAGTCGAGGCCGAAGGTCGGCAGCGGAACCATCACCGACGAGGACCTCGCTGCCGTGGCAATGCACCTCAGGGACGTCAGGAACCTCACGAGGACGAAGTCCGAGGTGATTGACGGGCCGGAGGACGTGGTGCTGATGGAAGAGGGCAACATCGCCATCTACTTCGACGGCAAGAACGTCATGCGCGACGGCTCCGAGATCATGATATTCCCGGTGGATGTCGAGACCCTGAAGCCGATATACGGCCTTACAACGACCGCGAAAGTGAAGATGTACAAGGCCGGGAGCGAGGTCGACTTGTCTAGGGTGAAGATGTCCTCGAAGCTTGCGCAGAAGTTCTTTGGAGAGAAATATTTGTCAACAGAACTGAAGCCCGGATTGAAGCGCGACCTACCCGTGCACATAGAACTCCTGAAGGGCGAACCTTACTCGGCGCAGACGCTGAGCGCTAACATGCCCAAGGAACTGCTGCCGATGGCGCAAAAACAGCTGAAGGAGTTGAAGGATGGCGTACTTGAAATGGCGCTGAAGGATATGAAAGGCATGAAAGCGGTTGCCGTGCCGAAGTACGAATTCAACCCAGAAATGTATTTGCCCGCACTTTACACATCGCAGCAGCTTGCTCCCGGCGTCCTCGATGAGAACCTTATGAAGTCGATGATCGGCCTCGCCGAGCTCTATAGCGGCATCGGGCAAAGCGCAGCCGTCGCGTTGCCAGCTCCGAAAAAGCAGCCTGCTAAAAGACGCGCCCCTGCGAAAAAGAAGACATCCCACCGCATCATTAAGCCCGGCGCGCCGGTCGGATTGCGCGCGCATATCGATAGCGTGTATTACGAGGAACGAACTCTAACGACTTTTGAACAGTCGCTCTAGGCTAGTGCCCTTTGGGTTCTAGTTTCTCTCGTTCCCTATTCAAATTTTCTAGGTCGACCTGTAGGAGTCTAGTGAGCTCTTTTATACTCTTAGAATCGCCTGCCGCAGTGGCGGCAGTGAGGAGTGCCCTGTCTTGTACAACCACTTTCCCGATATCGGCTATTTTGGCCTTTATCTTACCATCCCTTTCTAATTGGTTCTTGAAGCTGTCGTACGACGCGCGCCCCCATCCGGCGTTCTCCATCAGGCCGCGAAACGCCCAGAGTAATATGCCGATGAACATGACCACGGCGAATCCGACAGTCCCTACCCATGAATTTATTATCAGGGCGCCTCTCATCCAACTCAACGCCCAAGATCCAGACACGAGCGCCATAACCAGCGCCAGTATGGCCTTCACCTTAACCTCGTGGAATATCCGTATCTCCGAGAGTATCCCGTACATCACGACGAACACGGCTATGAACGGGAATATGATAAACTGCATGAAACCGCTCCAAGTCATCCAACTTTCCGGGATGCAGCTTGTTTTATCGATAGAACAGTCTCCGAATATGAAAACGAGCACGGTTCGCATCATTTCCGTGCCATCCGGCACCGACAGCCCGGTGTTCGTGGCCGCAAGCGCCGCAGACGCGGAAAGCGCGCCCGCAAGCACTAAAACAAGAACCGCGGACAAAAGGAGTTTCTTAGGCATCATAACGTGTCCCTATACAACAGTTCTGTTTCTGAAATATTTAATCTATGCGAAAATCATCGAGATGATGTAATTTGAGTACGTTGCGAGCAGCAGCGCCGCAAAGGCCGCCACGAACGCCACTACCAGCGTCCGGCCGGTTATCCTGTCGCCGAGCATGGCTATCACCCCGAGCACGGAGAAGAATATCACCGCGTACGGGAAGGGCACGATGAAGAACGGCACGGTCGTCAGCGCGAGCAGCACGCTCAGCGTCAGGTTCACGGCGCCGTTCCTGAAGATTCTCAGCTTTTTGGAAAGCAGCAGGTAGAATACGCCTATCATGCCCAGAAGCGGGAATATGAAGTTCACTACGAACGCCGGCCCCTCGAACCACGATGCGGGCACCATGAAAATATTCGACAGCGCCTCGCGCACCGGAGCTAACGCGTCGTCCATACAATGATTTTGTAGGCTAAAGAAGAAAAACAAGCTGCCCGGCGGGAAGCGCGCGAGGCCTTACGACTCCCTCTTCACGCGGCCCACGAGGTCGCATAGCGCGCGCACGGACTCGATTAGCGCCGGCAGCGTGTCCTTGAAGGCCTTCTCCAGCCCCGCGATGCGCATGTTGACGTCGTTCACGCTGTCCGTCAAGCCTTCAATCGTGCTGAGCACCTGCTGCTGCTCGTTTATGCGCATCTTGGACATCTCGCCCACGCGCTCGCTCATGTCGCGGATCTTCGCCTCTATCTCGCGGTTGCGCAGCGAGAACTCGTTCAGCTTGTCCGTCACGTCGCGCGTGCGCTCCTGCACCACGTAGTCGATGTACTCCTCGGTCGGATAGCCCTGGTAGTACTCGTCCGGCAGCGAGCTCTCCGGCGCGACTGGCGTAGCGGTAGCCTTTCCCTGCAGGTCTTCCATCGTGGGCAGCTTGAGCTCGGGTTGCTCCTCCCTCTGCGGCCGCTGTTCCGGCTGCCTCGCGGGCGGATAAGGATACTGCTGCGGAGCCTGCATCTGCTGCGCCGACTGCGCTGGAGGCTGCTGTTCCTGCCACGGCATCTGCGTCTGCTGCGCGTCGGCCTGGTCGCCCCCGGTCACGCCTTCCTTCAGCGTCTGCGTCAGCGCCTTGTCGATTTCGTCTGGAGAAAAGCCTTCGCGCCGCAGCACGTCGATGGTGTCGAGCTCGGAGAACCCTCGCCCAGTCAGCTCGTGCACCCTGTCAGTCGGCACGTAACCCCTGCCCGCCGAGTCCTCGGCCTTCTTGCTCTCTCCGAAAAAAGGCAGCTTCATCTGACCACGTTCGCACTACCTATATTAGATTTTCTTTTTCCTCGAATAATAAGCTTTAGACGCGCTTCCTGATGCGTTCCTGCTGCCCTTCGAGCGCGCGGTCGAGCTCGTCCTTCGTGACGAACTTGGACGTCACGGGGTTGACGAGGTCGATGAAGCTCTCGATCTGTCGCAGCTCCAGCTTCGTTGCGGTCTTGTCCATGCCCTTGCCGAGCTTGGCAGCATTCGACTCTATCATGTTCAGCCTCGCCGACACGGCATCCGCCTTCACGCCCGTCCGATCGAGCGAGAGCTTGAGGTCGCTCAGCTGCGTGAGCGCCGTCCCCTCGAGCGCGGACAGGCTGTTCTCTAGGCGTTCCACGGACTGTTCCAGCATCCTCATCCTGCGCCTGTCCTCGTTTATGCGCTTGACGAGCTCGGACAGCGCCGCGTTTACCTCCTCGGGTTTTTCAAAAGACAACCATCGCACCCCGCGACCGCTCCTGATAAGAATTTGTGCTGCCGCAAATAAATTTAAATAGGTCGAATCTTCCGGCCGCGTTCCGGCGGGGTTTTACGATGGTATGCGAATCCGAGGTCAAAGAGGGCGTGCTCCGCGTCAACTGCGCGGGCTGCGTGTACGGCTCGAGCATCGAGGACTTCGAGGCATGCATGGCCATGGTCATCGACAAGCTGGCCAAGGACCCGAACGTCGACCGCATAGTGCTGGCGGAGACGCGCGAGAACGAGTACGACTCGGACCAGACCCGCATGCTCGTGGAGATCGCGAGCGCGTACAAACGGATAACCGACGAGGACAGGCTGCTCGGTCTGGACAAGCTCGGCACTGCCGGGTGCGAGCAGTTCTACCCGAAGCGGCTGGCGGACGTGCAGTTCCTCGTGATGGAAGCGTTGCGCAAGGATCCGGTCGGCGCGTACGTGCGGCTGACGAGGATGATAACGCGCGAGAACGCCGGAGCCGCGATGGCGAAGGACGAAGCGTCCGCGCAGTGCTACATCTATTACGTTCAGAACTCGCTCGAGCCGATGAAGCGCATACTCGAGTCGTGCAGGCTGATACAGCTCGCCGTGCCGATGCTCAACACTTCTATCGCGGAGTACAAGCCCGGCGACCGGCGCGTTTACAGAGAGCTGTTCCATCCGGTGGTGCGGCCGAACTTCATGCTCACGCGCTACATGGTCGAGCAGCCGAAGGGCGGCAGGCTGATGGCCAAGTACTACCTCGGCAGCACCAACACCCTCGTGCAGATATTCAAGATCCCCGGCCGCGTGCGCTACAAGTACCACATCACGCCAGCCGAGTTCCGACTGCCTGACGACAAGTACGCCATACTCGACGCCGCGCGACGATACCTCGCGGAGCACAGGCCGAGCGAACGGGAGATATCGGAGCCGGACCGCGCGCGCGAACTTTTCAAGAACGTCGGCGCTGGGATAATCAAGGACATCGCCGCGCAGATGAAGGTGCAGCTGAACGAGAAGGAGGTGGACGAGCTCGCCATCATACTGGCGCGCTACACCGCCGGGTTCGGCGTGCTCGAGCTGGTGCTGGGCGACGACAAGGTGCAGGACATTTATGTGAACTCTCCCATAGGCACGGCGCCCATCTACATCTACCATGCGGACTTCGAGGAGTGCGAGACGAACCTCATCCCGACGAAGGAGGACGCGGAGGCGTGGGCCACGCGCTTCCGCCTGTACTCGGGCCGCCCGCTGGACGAGGCGAACCCCGTGCTCGACACCGAGCTGATCGTCCCCGGCGGGCGCGCGCGTGTTGCGGCCATAACGCGCTCGCTGTCGCCGGACGGGCTGGCGTTCGCTTTCCGCCGGCACCGCGAGAAACCGTGGACGTTCCCGCTCTTCATGCAGGCCAAGTTCATCGACCCGCTGTACGCCGGGCTGATGAGCTTCATCATCGACGGCGGCCGCGCGTGTCTGATAGCCGGCGGACGCAGCTCGGGCAAGACGTCGCTGCTCGGGGCGATGATGCTCGAACTGATGCGCAAGAACAGGCTGATCGTGCAGGAGGACACGCTCGAACTGCCGGTTGTGCAGATGCGGCAGATGGGATACAACGTCAGCCGCCTGAAGTCGCGCTCCGTCATCACGCACATCGAGACCGAGCTGCCGGCCGACGAGGCGCTTCGCACCGCGCTGCGCTTAGGCGATTCGGTGCTCATCCTGGGCGAGGTCCGCAGCGTCGAGGGCAAGGCGCTTTTCGAGGCGATGCGCATCGGCGCGTTGGCGAACTTCGTCGCAGGCACGATACACGGCGAGTCCGCGTACGGCGTTTACGACCGCATCGTGAACGACCTCGGCGTCCCCAACACGAGCTTCAAGGCCATAGACCTTATCACAATCTGCAGCATGCTCAACAGCCCGGACGGGCTGCACCGGTTCCGGCGCGTCACAGGCCTGACGGAGGTGCGCAAGCACTGGCGCAACGACCCCGACGCCGAAGGGGGGTTCGTGAACCTGATGGAATATTCGTCCAAGGAGGACAGGCTGAAGCCCACGGCCGTGCTCACGGACGGCGAGTCCGAGGTGCTGAACGGCATATCCGAGCGCGTGCGCGAATGGCACGGCAGGTGGGAGGACGTCTGGGACAACATACAGCTGCGCGCGCGCATCAAGGAGACGATGGTGCGCTACGCCGTGCAGCTCAAGCGGCCGGGCATAATGGAGGCCGACTGGACCGTGGAAAGCAACGAGATGATGCACATACTCGCCGACCAGGTGAAGCAGGAGGTCGGGTCGCTCGATTCGAGGATGATATACGGCCGCTGGGAGGACTGGCTGAAGTCCAGGCTCAAGTCGGCCGCGTGATGCCGACAAAAAAAGTGGTTGAAAGCAGAAATAATAACTGAAGGTTGTAGCATGCCGCAGGGACCAGCGAGGCGCGTCGAACGCGAGAAGGACTATGACGAGTTCGTGCGCAGCGAGGTATCCAAGTCGGACCGCACGCTGTACGAGTCCTCGTGCGAGTTCGCCGGGCGGGTGCTGCCCATAGCGCCGTGGCGCGGGCTTTCGGACAAGTACCAGGACGCGATAACGTTCAGCCACCTGAAGGTCACGCCGCAGTCCGCGTTCTCGCTCGTGCTGCTGGCGACGCTGCTGGCCGTCGGCGTGCCTGTCGCGATAGCGGCGCTGCTTGGCCAGCTCTCCTCGGCCGCGGCCACGATAATCGCCGTGCTCGGGTTCGCGCTTTTCTATTACATGTACGACTATCCCACGCATTATGCGACGGTGTTCCGCATCAAGGCCAGCGCGGAGATGGTGCTTGCTGTCGTTTATATGACCATATCGATGCGCATCAGCCCGAACATCGAGAACGCTATCAAGTTCGCGGCCGACAACCTCAGCGGGCCGCTCGACACGGACCTGAACCAGCTGCTGTGGGACATATACACGCGCAAGTACGACACCGCCGCGGCCGGGCTGGAGTGGTTCATCAAGAAGTGGAAGCGCGAGAACACCGAGTTCGCGGACGCGCTGTACCTGATAAAGACGTCCACGATCGAGAGCCAGTCGCGCCGCGACAAGGTCCTGGACGAGGCCGTGTCGGTCGTGCTGCAGGGCACGCGCGAGCGCATGAAGGACTACTCGCTCGAGCTGCGCACGCCCGTGACCGTCATAAACGCGCTCGGCATATTGCTGCCCGTGATAGGCATGGTGTTCCTGCCGATGATAGGGTTGTTCATGCCCGAGACGATACAGCCGATATTCATCGCGATAGGCTACAATGTGGTGCTGCCGCTCGTGGTGTACTGGCTGATGAGCACTTATCTTGACAAACGGCCATACGGCTTCCACAACCCCGACCTGGCAGACCACCCGAAGTTCCGCAACGAGAAGAAGTGGATATATCCGCTCATAGGGCTGGCCGTGGGGCTTCCGCTCGTGGGTTTCGGCGCGTACCGCACGCTCACGTCCGCCGAGATATTCAGCTTCGACCAGCTTATGTCGTCGCTTATGATATCCGTCGGCATATGCGGCGGCATAGTCGCGTACTCCGTCTCGTATGCCATCCGCAAGATGAAGCTGCGCGAGGAAATCGTGCAGATAGAGAACGAGTTCACGGAGGTGCTGTTCCAGCTGGGCAACCAGCTCACGCGCGGCATCCCCTTCGAGACTACGCTGCGCAACGTCACGCCGCAGATACGCAACCTCAAGATATCGAGCTTCTTCGAGCGCGTGCTGTACAACATCGAGACGTTCGGCATGACGCTCGAGCAGGCCGTGTTCGACGAGAAGCAGGGCGCGATACAGGAGTACCCGTCGAAGATGATACGCGCGATAATGCGCGCAATAGTGGAGATATCGAAGCGCGGCATGGACACGACGTCGCGCGCGATGATAACCATCTCGACGTACATGAAGAACTCCCGCAGCGTCGAGGCGGAGCTGAAGGACATGCTCAGCGAGGTGACTTCGACGATGCAGATGCAGGCGATACTGCTCGCGCCGCTGTCGTCGGGCATAGTCGTGGCTCTGGCTGCGCTGATGATGAACATGCTCATTATGCTCAACAAGACCGTGGAGGACCTGTACGGCACGTTCACGGGCAGCGGGCCGTTCGGCGTGAGCGGCGGGCTGTTCGACTCGGTGCTGCGCGTGGACAAGATGCTGCCGGTGCAGTCCTTCCAGCTGATAGTCAGCCTGTACATGATAGAGGTCGTCGGCATGCTGGCCGTGTTCCTGAGCATAATACAGAACGGCGACGAGGACCTGCTGAAGCGCATGACGCTCGCGAAGACGCTGCTGATAGCGTTCGCCATCTATGCCGTGGTCATGGTCGCGGGCTTCAGCGCGTTCTCGTCGCTCATACCGATAACCGGACTTGGGTAGACTTGCATGAAGGCACTTAAAATCGGCCGCAAGGGTGACGTGGACCGCTACATGCTGTTCGCAATAGTGCTGCTCGCGATGCTGGTCATAGCGCTGGTGCTGCTGTACACGGGCGCGTACGGCTTCATCGAGAGCACGTTCATGAAACAGCTGAAATAATCCGGCGCACAATAGATATGTAGGAGTTTTTATGGCGCGCGCGTTTGAAATCGGCAGGAAGGCCGTGAGCGGTAAGGTGCTGACCATGGTGGCGGAGCTCGTGCTTGCCATCGCGGCGCTGCTGCTGCTGTGGGCGTTCCTCACGGGCAGCGTGCCGCTTATATCGGGCGCGATTGACAATATGGTTACAGGATTCAAGCGCATGCTGTGCAACGTCGGGCTGATGTCGACTGCGTGCAAGTGGCTCATAGGAGCATAGGTCGGTCGTATGGCTGGGAATCACGCGATGCGGAAGGGCGACGCGATAGCGATGCCGACGATACTCGCGCTCGCGCTGATAGTCATAGTTGTTCTAGTGTCGTTCGGCGCGCTGAACGTCGCAAACGGGCTAATGGACTATGTGGATTCGATACTCCGCGGATCCAAGTCAAACATCGTTGTTGAAAATTACCTGAACTCAATCGAATGTTCCTACCGCAGGTGCAAGGACGGGTGCAGCCCGGCGCTTGACAATCTGGCGATAACTGTCGGCAGTGAAGAGAAGCGGTGCAACACCGACTACTGCGTGCCGTTCGCCGACAGCGACAACAAAGTGTGCGGCGCGCTTTCGAAGGATCATCCCATTCCGGCCACGCTAGGAAGCAGCGCTACGGTGTCCGTGCAAGAGCTTGCCGGTAGGATTGGCGTCTGCCCCAACGACGCTGGCGGGTGCGCCTTCGCCGCCTTCGACGACAAAGCATCCAAGTACGTCAATATGCTATTCGAGTATTACAGCTACGTATGGTTCGAGAAGGAGAAGGTCGACGCCGTGGTCGAAGCGAGCAAAAAGTGCGGGGTATTCGACCATACCATACCATGCAAAGCCGGAAGTGCGCCGGAAACAGGAATGCCTTATCAAAGCTGCTGTGCGGATTCCTTCAAACTGGACCGCGGCGACTATTATTTCTGGTCTGAGCAGGTCCCGAGCGGGGGATACCTGCCGAGCACGGCGTCGGTCATCGGCTTCAGCACGACCGACTCGATGTCGTGCGACAAGCTAAGCGAGCCATGCATGCGCATGAGGCCGACGAACGCGACGATAACGGACCTTGGCACCAGTTATTCTGTCAGCTTCTACATACAGGGTGAGACGAACGTGAAAGCGGGCAGTTCGGACGATGGCACAATCGAGTTTTTCAGCGTTCTGGGTAGCCAATGGGACGACATGAGCAAGGTGGGCTTCAAGAAGAAAGATTTTAAAAGCGCGGAGTTGCAGGTCGTGGACCACGGATGCGACAGTTTTGGGAAACCCTGCAATTCTCAGATTGCATCGGGTGCGACAGGACCGTCGGCAGGAGGGCCTTCGGCGGATGTGCTCGTTTACAACAAAGCGCAGTCAAGACTCGACATGGCTGGCAGCGCGGACGGGAGCACTGACGCGTGGGGTGTGGCCATGTTCTACTGCAACGGCGCTGACGTGGACCTGAAGGTCTCGGATTTCGCGAGCAAGGATTTGCGGGTCGTTTACACCTTCTATAAAAGCGAATCGTCCAACTCCAACTACTGGTACGACCTGAATTCGGAAAAACAAATTGCATTTTACATAGGCGGAATGCCGTTCAAGGCTGGGATTGTCACGCCCGGCAATCCCTCCTCCAATGCAAACCTTTATTGGAGCCCGCCGCTTCCCGGCGTTCCAAACCTATATACCACTTTCACGGAGAAGGTCCAGTCTTTGGGTAACGACGGAAAAATTTCCAAGGGAGACTATTGTACCGCAGGAAAAAACGAAATAGGGACAGCCGACGCGCTTGCCAGTATAGCGGACGGGACGGACAAAGGATTCCCAAACAATCCGGCAATGCCGAACTGGAATATAAGGTGTTCCGTGTTCGGCACAGATTATAACTTCCCATGGGCCAACTGCAGGAAATGCGGGAAGGGATGCCCGTCAGGAATTTGTGACGACGTTTCAGGCAGCTGCTCCATCGCATGGTCGGGCGCTGTCAGCATAAAGTTCCAGCCGAAGAAATTCGTCTGCTGCGGCGTCGATGCGAGCAGCGCTACTTGGCAGGAAGGAACCATCTGCACTGTCGGCACGAACCAGGGCGAATCGTGCACGAATGCAGGCATCACAACGACTTGCGCCCAAAAGTGCACGGATGCAGGATACGGTAGTCCGGTTTTCAACGGGTGCCGTCCTTCCGAAGGGCACACAACGGACTGCGACTACTGCGAATGCCTTTCGCCCGGCTCGTCCACGGTCACACCGACCACAACCACGACAACCACGACAACCACTACGACCACAGGGCCGCTCGATTAACCGCGATAAAAAACATTTAATAGCCGAAATGCAAATTGAATATAGGTAAATCGCATGGCGAAAGGAGAAGTCCCGATCGCGTACATCATCGCGCTTATACTCGGAATAGCGGTCGTCGCGCTCCTCGGCTATTGGTTCTTCGTGATGCAGAGCGGCGGCAGTTCGGAATTGAACGCGGAGCAATGCAGGGCCAGAGCATACGAGTATTGCAGGACATGGGAGCGCAACCAGTATTCCGGCGCAGACGCTGACATTCCTAACGTTGGCTGGCTCATAGGCAACAAATGGTTCGCAATCCCATCGAAGGGAGGAGACTCGTCTAGCACGTATGCGGTACAGTGCGCAAAATACACCCTGCTCTCTGGAGACGGTGTAAAGACCAGCACGCTAAAGGCCTCGTGCGAGGCTCTGCTGAAATAAAAGGTATTTTCGATGGTAGCCTTCAATAAAGGCGAGATGCCGATACCTTACATCATCGCGCTAATACTCGGCGTGATCGTGCTGGGCCTTCTGGCGTACTGGCTGTACACCGGCGGCCTCGGCTTCGACAAGACCATTCATGAATCCACGTGCCGCACGAAGGTTGGTTTCTACTGCAGCACCTGGAAGACGAACTCTTACCAAGATGGAAAGAAGCCGAACGGCGTCAAGGACTTTTCGGCCGCCTGCAGATTGATTACTTCAGCCAACGAGGAAGAGTACTATGCGCCGGACTGCTGCGACTTCACATGGGCGCAGGCGGTGACAGCGATCGTCTGTCAGAGCCTCGGCTGAGCGCGGCGGCAGCAGGCTTTCTTTTAGTAGGATTATAATTATTACTATGCGCAGTCCGGCAGTCGCGCGGCGCGGCATCGCGGTCCACACGCTAGTGCTCGTGATCATGATGGCGATGTTCGCTATCGTGGCGGTGTTCCTGTTCTACAAGTGGGCGACCCCGTCAGCAATAGAGGCCACGGCAGTCAGCTGCGAGTTCAAGAAGCTGGCGTACTGCGCGGATTGGAAGACCAACGCCTACGGCGCAACCAAACCATGGTCGTGGGACGACAAGCCGCCGGCCGGGTGCGAGTCGTTCGGCGTGGCGCAGCCTTTGACGAGGGACGACTGCCCCATCTGAATACGCAACGTGGTGTCCGCATGCTCGGGAGGAAGGGCGCGCTCGAATGGATGGAGGTCATGACACTCATATTCGTGTCCGTGGCCATACTCGTGATAGCGCTGATGGTGCCGACGATAATAGAGCAGATGACCGGGCTGTTCGCGCTCGGCTCCGCCGAAGCGGTGGCACGAGACCTCGGGGGGCTGATAACGATCAGCGGCGCGGCGTTCGAACGCGCGGCGATAAGCTACGCCGGCGCCGACAGCAAGATAGTCTACACCGTCGAAATAAAGGACAGGCTCGTCGGCGTGGAGGCGTTCCAGTCCGCAACGGGCGCAGGCGCGCGCGAACTGAAGCGCATAGGGAACATAGCGGCGCTGAACCAAGGATACAGCCGCATACCGTTCGACGTTGTGGCGGAAATAAAAGGCAAGAACACGTTCTCGATAACCAAGGCGCCGTCCGACGACGGCACGGGCTACGGCATACAGGTGAAGTGAACATGCGCAGCAAAGGACAGTCAGCCGCGGTAATATCCGAGTTCATCACAGCGTTCTTCGCAATAGCGATAGTGATTTTCATGTACTTTATGTTCCAGGGCCGCTACCTCGACGTGCAGGTCATAGTCGAGGGCAACGAGGTCGAACGACGCGCGATGAACGCCGCGCAGGTTCTGATGAGCTCGAAGGACGTTGTCTGGCAGGAGGGGACGGGCGCAGAAATCAGGTTCTACCGCGGCGTGTTCGACAAGGCCAAGCTGGACGAGCAGATGGTGTCCAAGTCGCAGTACGACAACGACAAGCTGCTCGACCGCGGAAGGCTGAAGGAATACCTGACGTATCCTGGCACGGTCACGGAGATAACGATCCGCAGCGGCGACACGGATGATGCGTGGTTCGCGGCGTTCGCCGACTATGGCAACACAGGAGCCAACGGCTTCTACACCTGCCTCGCGAGCCACATAGACCTCGATTTCACGACGCACTACGACGAGTGCCAGAAGACGTACACCGGCTCGAACAGGTTCGAGAAGAGCTTCCCCGTGCTCGTGCGAGATGCTGCAGCTGGCGGCACGCTGCACCCGGCGATAATGACCATAGTTATGACTTCGAACTGATTGGTGCGAGGATGCTTGGCATGCGCTCTAAGAACGGCATGATAACAATCGCGCTCATGGGAGTGATAGTCACGGTGGTAGCCATAGCGCTCATAGTGCTGCCGATAGTGACGACCAAGTTCCACATACAGCGCTACCTGGGGATAGAATACAAGTACAACAACGCCGAGATGATGATGCTCGAGCTGCTGGCGTACCCGGAAATCAGGCGCGGGCTTGGCATGTATGCGGTGGACCTTGGCACGAGGACGGACGCTGCAGGAGGCGCGTTCGACAGGGACGCGCTCAAGGCGAAGGTCTCGGGCGTGCTGGACAAGATTGTGCCAGACGGCGGATGCTATGCGATGTACTACGGCTCGCCGTCCGACTCAGAAGGCAGCTGGACGATGATGCTCGCGCGCGACAAGGCCGCGGACGGGAGCGCCTGCGTCGCAGGCGACCTCACGAGCAAGGCCAAGGCGTTCGTGCCGCTGCCGCAGGGCAGCGCGCAAATCATGCTCGTGCTGAAGACGTTATGAGTGGTTGCTATGCAGGATGGAACGCGCATCGGAAGGAAGGGCATCGATCCGATAACCGGGATAATAGTAGTCATCATAATAGCGATGCTCGTGTTCACAATCTTCGCCACCGCGAACATAGTGATAAGCACGAACGCTGTCAGGCAGGACGCGCGCGAGACCGCGGCAATCAGCGTCATCAACGGCATGGACTTTTTGAAGCGGACGATGCAGGAAGGCATCGTATACGCCACGGAGCGCGCAACGTACGACGTGCTGGCGAAGGGCGGCTACGACTCGGTGCCGGCCGATTTGACATCGAAGGACGGCACGGCATACTGGCGCAAGTACGGCCAGACGTCCGTGCCCGACTTCAAGGCTGAACTGGAGGCTGCGATCACCAAGCATTTCGAGAGCTACGGCACCGCATATGGCACGGCGTACCCGTCGCTCGGGCTCGGCGTGTCTCTGTCCGTGCCGCAGTACTCGAGTTGCGGCCACGCGTCGGTAACGGACAAGGGCGGCAGCGTCGGCGTCTCCATAACCAGCAGCTGCGCCAGCGGGCTTGAGGCGTCGAACGAGTTCATGAGCATCACGGAGGCGAACACGAACTTCACCGGCGACGTGCCCGCGAACGCGTTCGGCTTGGTCGCAAGCGCGAAGGCGGTCTTTGTCGACGCCGACTCAGTGCTCGACGCGATTAAGCGCGGCGCAGCCGGCACAAGCTGCAGGTCGGTCTCGCTCGAGGAGGAGTCGTGCGGCTACGAAGGCGTTGCCGACGACGCCGTCATAGGAGCGGACGTCCTTGGCAAGGAGTGCGGCAACTGGCTGGAGCTGCTGAGAGCATCGATAAACTCGCAGCTGTCGGGCATAACCGTCAGCGGCGCTGATGCGTCGTTCGAACTGCCGGCCGGCAGCGTCATCGGCGACTACAGCGTTGGCAGCTGCGAAGTCTGCGTGCCGCAGGAGAACACGTCTTCTAAATGCGACGGGCAGGAGATAGCGGACTGCGTGGACTGCGCGTCCGGAGACTGCACTACCGACATAATCATAATCGGCTACATGACGACGTGCTCGTACTCGTACAGCGCCGACGCTGACGTGGGGGTCGCGCTGACGCAGCGGGGCGGCTATTATCCGATATACGATGCGACCTCGAAGAAGACGCAGTGGACGCGCATGACGCTTAGGTTCCGCGTTCTCGACGGCGCGTCCCAGCCTGCGCCCACCCCGACAACTTCGTCAACGACGACCACGGTCCCGAGGCCGGCATGTTCCTCGACCAGCTGCGGCGTCCAAGTCAGCGACTGCCTGTGCGGCGTGAACGTGTGCGATAGCGGCAGATACTGCTGCGCCTCTAGCAGCGGATGCTACACTTCCCAGGATTCGTGCTTGCAGAGCTGTTGACAACTATCGGCCGCGTACGGCTACTCCAGCTCTCCACCGGGCTGTATCGTTATCCCGCGCTTCGTGATTTTGTCGATCAATGAATAGTCCACTCGTGCGATGAACTTCACGACCTTCGGGTATGCGACGTCCTCGGCTGTGAGGATGTACGGGTATTTGCAAGACAACTGCTGCTTCAGCGACAGCGTCGTTGCTTCGAAGCTCACGTTGTCCGTCTCGGACGCGGTGGTGCTGGCCGACTTGCTAATGTCCACGTGGCCCCACGACGACTCGCACGTCTTCGCAGCGGAGAAAGCGTTCCTTCCGGTGTAAAGCATGATTATGTTTATCGGCGACCGTATGGCCGCGTGCGCGGTGTCGTCGGCCTTGGACAGGTAGACCTTCACGTACGCGTCGCCGCTGCGCAGGCTGGCCGAGTCGGCGAGTATCGATTCTGGCACGAAATAAACAGTGACGTCGACAGGCCCTTCGAACTTCTTCGCCCCGCCGCTGGTTACCACTGCCTCCTTAAGGTCGTTCCAACTACCCGCGAATATGAAGTCGTTCTGGCCCTCCCCGATGTAATCATAAGAATATGTCACGCGCACCTCGGCCTCGGTGCTTTCAGTGTCTGCGACAGTTCCCTGCCCTCTCAGGCTGATGGTCATCTCGTCGCCTGGCGCGATGTTGCACTTCTCAGTGGCGTCGCACCTGTCCGGCGTGAGCGTCCCGAGCGGCCGCTTCTCCGATGTCTTCATCGTGGCGCTGCTGTTGTACACCTCGGCCTTCACCACGTAAAAGTTCTTCACAGTGTTCTCGCTGCTGGGGTTGCTGACGTCTATGGGGATCGAATACATGCCGAGGTTCAGCATCCCGGCTGAGCGGAACATCGTGAGGCTGTACGTCGAGCTGGCGAAGCTCACGTCCGCGACCGCGGTCGCGCCTACCTTCTCCGCAGCGGGCACGTTGCCTCCTATGCTGGACAGGCACTTGGCCGTGTTCAGCGTGGTTATCATGCACACCCCGCTCGACCAATCAAGTGGACCACCCAACAGCTGGGACAATATCGTGGGCACGGACGTGATTATGGTAAGTACGACTATAATCGCCACACCCGGCCATACCGAGTTAATCTTGAGCGTGTACAGGAAGAAAAAGAAGAGCAATATCGCCGAGATGAATATCACGAAGCTCTTGGCCGTGAACGTGTTATCGGGGTTCAGAAAGTTCACGACGCCTTGGAAGACGCTGCTGAATCCATCGAGCAGCGGGTTCGACACTATGAGGAACGCGATGAACGCCGTCACGATTATGGCCTTGATCCACGCCTCGAGGTTGGTGTAGTCTATGTCCCAGGAATGCCCGTTGCCACCCTCTCCGCGCTTTGAGCCCGCCGACCACTCGTGACCGCACTTCGGGCAGAACCATCTGCCGTTGTCAATGACGCCGACGTCAGTCGATCCGCACTTCGGGCATTTAGTCATGGCAGTCACTATGTATTATTTTGGGAACTAAGGAAAAATACGTTTAAACCGCGCAAGCCGATTGTAGTCAAGCTTTTCAGCTTTAAAACCGAACAAGAGAATTACAACAACCACATTCGGAGGCAACTACAAATGCAACAGAACAAGATGCAGAACGCGAAGGTCCCGCAGGACAGTAAGCAGCCGATGCAGGCCAAGCAGCCTCAGCCGAGGCAGCAGACGCCGCAGCAGGCGCCCCAGCCGCAGAAGCCCCAACAGGCTCAGCCGATGAGGCAGCCGGTCCAGCAGAACCCGGGCGTTCCACAGACGCAACAGAGACCACAGAATCTACAAAAGCAACAGAATCCGCAAACGCAGCAGCGGCCACAGCAACAGATATCGCAGCAGCCGATGCAATCCAAGCAGCCGCCGCAGGCGCAGAAGCCCCAGCAGGCACAGCCGCAGGTGAGGCTCGAGGCCTCGGAGAACGTCGTGTTCGTCGGGCAGAAGCCGAGCATGGCATACGTGCTCGCGGTCATGACGCAGTTCAACTCGGGCAATTCCGAAGTGCGCGTCAAGGCCCGCGGCAAGAGCATATCGCGCGCCGTGGACGTGGCGGAGATAATCCGCCGCAAGTTCCTAGACGGCATGCGCGTGAAGAACATACGCATAGGCACCGAGGAGTACACGCCGGAAAACAGCGCCGTGAAGGTGCCCGTGTCCACCATCGAGCTGGTGCTCTGCAAGTAAGCTGCGTTTAGAAAGTTTGCAAGGTTCTTTGATTTCCGCTTTCCTTTTCTTTCATGCCGGCGCTCAGCGCTCGAGTATGAAAGACTTCTTGTGCAGCGGGTTCTCGCGAACGCCGTGCACGAGCATCTCCATGCGGTCGCCTACGGCCACCGCCTCGTCCTCGTCGAGCGCGTCCTTCGCAGCCTTCAGCTTGCGCGCCTTGTCCGCATATATCGTGAACAGCCGCTCGTCATTGTCCACCGCGTCGCCTATCTTCTTGTGCAGGTAGACGCCCGCGCCCTTATCCGAAGGCGAGCCCGCTGCGCGCGCGATTGTGGCGATGGCCTGGTTGTTTATCCACAGCACCACGCCCTTGCGATCCGCGTGTATGTCCAGCCCGTACTTGCCTATCTGGATGTCGTCGGGCTGCACCTCGTGGTCCCCGCCCTGCTCGAAAATTATCTGCCTCAGCTTCTCCTCCGCCTTTCCGTTCTTCAGAACTTCATCGACCATCTTCGGCCCGTCCTTGCCCACCATGTTCAGCAGCAACGACGCCACGTGCTTGGCCTTGTCCAACACGTCAGGCACGGCGCGCTTCCGCATGATGACCTCCAGCGCCTCCTTCGCCTCCAGCGCCGGCCCTATCGTGCGTCCGATTGGCTGTTCGCCGTACGTTATCGCAGCCTCGGCCTTTATGCCTAGGCGGCCAGCGATTTCTATCATGTCCTTCGCAAGCAGGTCCGCGTCGCCGATGGTCTTCATCTTCGTGCCGCGTCCGCATGGTATGTCGATTATCAGATATTCAGCACCGACGGCTTTCTTCTTGCTCATTATCGACGGTATCATCAGCGGGTCTATCGACAGCGGGTGCTCGATGCGGATGAAAATATCATCAGCAGGCGCGAGGTCGAGCGCGCCTCCCCACACGATGCAGCCGCCGGTCTTGTTCACCACGGCCTTCATCTCGTCGGCCGTCAGCGTCACGGGCATAAGGACTTCCGCCCTGTCCGCGGTCCCGGCGGCGGACGTTATCGAGCGCGACGACGTCTTCGGTATGGTCAGGCCGCACGCCGCGATTATCGGCACTACGAGCAGCGTGGTCTTGTCGCCCGGCACGCCGCCGATCGAGTGCTTGTCCACGACGTACGGCGCGTTGAACTCGAGCTTCCTGCCAGTCTCGACCATGGCGCGGGCCATGCTCACCGACTCCTCGATGTCGAGGCCGAAGCTGTTCAGCGCCGTGACGAACGACGTGAGCTCTATCTCGCTCAGCCTGCCTGCGACGGTGTCCTTCACGACCTCGAGGCAGTCCTCGTAGCCGAGCCTGCGGTTCTTCATCTTCGCGCGTATGGCGTTGATCGATTCAGGGTACTGCGCGGCCGCGACCTCCACGTCGATGCCGTCCTTCAGGTTCATGACGGTCGCGATCTTCTCGAACACGCCGATGCAGCCTTTGGCAACGGCGGAGCGCGTCGTGTTCACAACAGCGACGATCTCCCCTCCGCCGTCCTTCAGCGTCACGCGGCTGAGGCTGTGCACGCCCATGTCCGCGGCGTCGTCCTCGTGCATCACGGCTATCGGCTTCTCGCCGGCTTCTATGCCCAGGATCTTCACTTTGAGTTTTGCCATAAAAACACCAATATTATTTCAGTTTTTCAATCAAAATTTTTTTGTTGGGCATAACGGATAGGTTTACTTCATCGTGTTCTTTAAGAAATTCCACCTGTGGCAGCGTAACCACAAGACTGTTGGAAGATGTTGTCGGTTTCCAAACTTTTCTTTTTACCCTCAACAGTGGTTCCATAATTGTAAATACACCGCGGTAATATTTATATATATCCAAATCTATACAATATAGATTGTGATATAGATGAAAGAAATTAATTTAGATAAATCAAATAGGGCATATTTCAAAGAAAATAAACTTTCATATTGGCTTAGTTTAGCAGTTAGTTTGGCAGGAGGACAAAAACCATTGGCTAGGGCCACGGGTGTTGAGCAAAATAATATCTTTGGGTACGTCCATAACAAAACACATTCGATAAGAGGAGATATATTATTCGATATTATAAATTTTCTTAATGAAAATAGAATAAATACAGCTGAACTGCTAAAGGATGTAAAAGAGATCACAGATGTCCATGAACCTAAGAGAAAAACTATCAGTAAAGCAAGAGAGGCTTTAGTCAAGAAATATGGAAAAAACGCTTTTGTCTATATTCATTCAATAAGCGCTGTAACTTTACAAAGGATTTATGGCCAAGATTATATGAAAGTTCTTTCTAAAAAAGGTTGTCAAACATTAAAAGAAAAATATGGGGAAGGCGCTTTCAAAATTATTACACTCAAAGGCTTTAAAGCATTAGAAAAGAAATACGGAAAGAATTGGCATGCCGTACTTGGGAAACTTAGCTATGAGGCTAAAAAGAAGCGTGGATTTGCGTATCTCAAAAAGCCCATCGGAATAGTGTATAGAAAAGAAAAATTAACTAACCAAGAAAGTAAAATTACTTCTGCCCTTAAAAGGGCAGACATAGCATACCAAACGCACGTTATGCTCAGAGGTTACTATGAATGTGATATAATAATTCCACGTGCTAATAAACCTGAGATATGTTTAGAAGTATCAAACACAACTCCTCAGACTTCTAATCTTTACCGTAAAATTTCTCAACTTTTTGTTAGAAAAATGCTCTTAACAGAGAGCAAGTTCATTCTTCTTATACCAGAGAGTAAAGATGGTAAGAATCAAAAATTCCACGCGAGGCCAGATTTAGTTAAATTTTTACTTGACGAAGGAATAATGGTTTTTTGGAGCACAGAAATCGATAAGCTCGTTAGTTATATAAAGTCATTTTTAGATGGGGAAGATTGTACAAATTTTTTAAATGAAAAATATAGGTGGTGTAATAAGAATTTTGATAAAAGAAGAAAACACGCAGTATCAAGTGCACAAAAAGAAGCAACAAATATTTTAGATTCAGAGAGGGCAATTATAGAAAAACTAAATCTAAGGGGAGAAAAAAAGGTCATTTTTAATAAATACAACTGGCCTATAGTTTTGGACTTAGCTAATGATAATAATTTGTATGAGATTACAACTGCGTTAGGGCATTCGGCTCTAGAAACCATAAGCGGTAAAATTTTTTACCTGAATAAAACTTTGAGCGGTTATAAACTAAACTTGATTCTTTATTCGAGTAAGGATTTCCCAACTAAAGAATTAATAGAAAATCTATGTAAAATAATCGTAGCAAGTTGACTTAAATTGGTGCCTTATACCCCCACATTGTCAAAGCGGTTTTCAGTTCTTCATGTTTTTTAGAATATTCTTTTAATGAAATATTTTTTAGAGTAGCATCAATAGCCTGTCTTACAGCTTTCCCCCCGCCAATTATACCCATTTTATGTCCTATCACACCTCCCCCAATTTGGAGAATGATATCAGTACCAAGCAATTTAATTAGCTTTGGTATACTTCCTGGGTGAAGACCGCCACTAGATACCGAAAATACAGGTTTAACATCATACCAATTCTTTGATAATATGGTATGTCCAGATTTTATTGATTTATTTTCCAACGCATCTTTCAAAATAAAAACCTCGCCCTTAGGAGAAACCAATTTACCCATGCCGCCGATGTGAAGTGTGTCGACACCTACCAGTCTTGATATATTTGCAACGCACAACATCGACATGCCATGTCTAGGATTCCTTGAGAAGCTCGAATGAAATGCACGATGGGCATATATAGCCAATTCCAAATCTTCGCATTCCTCTCTCATTGTCTGTAGCGCCGCCCAGCCGACTGTAAGTATATCAATCATTACAAATTCACCACCGCAATCTTTGACAAGGTCAGCCCTCCTAAGCATCTCATTTGTTTCAGCCGAGATGTTCGGTAGAAAACTCTTTATTTCACCTGTTTCTTTTTCGGCTTTGTCCCTCATCTTCACAAGCAGGTTAATTCTTTTTTCAAATCTGTTGAATCTCATAGAAGCCAAATTTTCGTCGCTTTTTTCTAAATCTATTCCGCCTAGCCAAATGTCATGTGCAATTTTCGCTTCTTCCAACTCGGTCATTCCGACCTTTGGCTTTGGGACAGTAGCTGTCAAAGGTCTGTCGTAGACCTTGAAGATTTTCCTTATACCATTGACTCCAAACTGCGGCCCCCTAAATGTTTTTAGCAGCTTAGGCGGCCAAGTGATATCTTCCAATCTAAGATTTTTCAAAGCCTTCATTCCAAAGATATTTCCAGCAATCGACGACAGAATCTGAGGCATGTTACCAGGTTCGAATAAATCAAAAGGGTAAGCAACTTTTATGTAATTGCCTTTAATCTCGAAAACTCTAGCCATTAAATATTTAAGTCGTTTCAGCACTTGTGGGGTTTCTGTAGACAAATTCTCCGTCCATGTACCAACAGAGCTTTCGCTTGCTACGCGCCCTGCACCTTCCTTCATCGAAATTCCTTTCGCAGGCTCGACTCTAAATAAGCAAATTAAATCGTTTTTGCTCGGCCTGTACTTCAAATCGACGAAATCCTCGTATCTCATGCGATTACCTCGCTTCATCGTTTCATTTCGGCTTTCCCAGCAGCCGCTTCATTCCCGCAGGCGACATAACGCCCTTCTCGGTCACGAACTTCGCGACCAGCTTGGCGGGCACCAGTTCGAACGCGGGGTTGCGTATCTTCACGCCCTTCAGGCTGCCCGGGCGCACGAGCTCGCGGTACACCTCGCGCGCCGGCCGCTCCTCGATGTACAGCTTCTTCCTCCGGTCGAGCTTCAGCGTGTTGCCCACGACGTACAGCGGCTTGCGGTACTCGCGCGCGGCGAGCGCCAGGTTCATGGTGCCGATCTTGTTCACGAAGCCGAACCTCGGCAGCGCGCGCACCGCGTCCGTGCCCACGATGACGCAGTCGATCTCTGGCATGAAGAATCCTACGGCGGAATCGACGATGAGCGTCACAGGTATCTTCAGCGCGGCCAGCTCCTTCACGGTCGTCACGCCCTGCTCGAGCGGGTCAGTCTCCGTCGCGATTACTGCTATGCGCTTGCCATCCTTCCACGCCTGTTTGATTGTACACAGCGCCTCGCCCGAGTGGCAGTGCGTCATGATCGTGTAGCCGTCGCCGATGAGCCTCGCGCCGTTGCGGCCGAGCTTCGCGTTCACGCTCTCGAGCTGCCTCAGCAGGGTGTCGATTGTCTTCAGCGTCCGCTTCTTCTTGATGGCTTCGATGCAGTTGTGCAGCACGACCGCGGTCGGCCGCGCGCCCTCCAGGATTTTCGCCGCGACCTCGAACTTCAGCCCGAAGCCGTTGCGCTTGCAGAAGCCGCGCAGGAACTGCAGCCCGCGTATGGCGATGCGCTTCGCGCCCTGCACCTTCACGGAGCGTATATCCTCCACGGTGCGCGTCAGCGCCGGATCCTCGCGGCCGTTAACCCGCACCTTCCTGATGTGGACCTTGCGCACACGGAACTTTGACATGATAACGATTTCGCTTTCCTATAAGATAATTTTTCGCCTTCAGGCCCGCAGGAAGGTTTAAATGCGCTCCGGTCCAGTCTTGGAGTATATGGCAGCCGAGGACGTCAACGGGTTCGAAGGGAAGAGGAAGCGCCTGGTGGAGACGCTCCAGGACGACGGCATCGTCAGGACGCCGGTCGTGCGGAAGGCGATGCTGACGGTGCCGCGAGAACACTTCGTGCTGCCGGAACACCGCGCCAGCGCGTACGCCGACACGCCGCTGGCCATCCCGGCCGACGCGACGATATCCGCCCCGCACATGCACGCCATGTACCTCGAAGCGGCGAAGCTGAAGCCCGGGCAAAGCGTGCTCGAAATCGGTTTCGGCTCGGGCATACTCCTGGCGTATACGAAAGAGCTCGTCGGGTCGAAGGGCAAGGTCGTCGGCGTCGAAATCTCGCCCGACGTGTACATCTTCGGCAAGCGCGCGCTCGAGCGCGCAGGCTACGACAAGAAGGTGAAGCTCGTCCTCGGCGACATCTCAAGCAAGAGCATCGACGGCAAGTTCGACCGGATATTCGTCAGCGCCACGGCGCCCGAGGTGCCGAAGCCTCTGCTGGATATGCTGAAGCCGGAGGGCATGCTCATCGCGCCCGTGGGAGATGCGTACGGCGACCAGCAGCTGGTGCTTGTGCTGAAGACGAAAGGCAGGCTGTTGATGAAGAGCCTCGGATCGGTGGCGTTCGTGCCGCTGCGCGGCGAGCACGGAATCAAGTAGATTAGGAAAAAATTGTGGGGTCGCTGGGATTTGAACCCAGATTATCTGGTGTCACCCTTTCATCTTGGAATCAACGCTCCGTGACACATATGTCTGGAGCCAGGTTTCGGGCACCGCCTCGCGGCGGCATGTCCTGCCAGCTTAGACGACGACCCCATGTTCCAATATTTCGTCTTTTGTCTTAATCAGTATTCTATGCGAACCTATTTTAAACTTTCCGCTCGACCTAGAAGTTCACGCAGTTCATGCAGTTTACGGCGATTACTACAAGGATGACCAGCGCGACAAGCAGCAGTATCCAGATCCTCCTCTCGCCGCGGGTCTCGAACAGCCACGCGAGGAACGCGAACCACACGCCGAAGAAAGCGACGAGCGGGAAGTTGAACGAGAGCACCAGCTCGAACAGGTCGTAGCCGCCGTTTCACAGCGCGTTCTCGCTAACGCCGAAAGCGATGCCGAGGAACAGCGCCGCCCAGATCAGAATCTTAGTACCGCGTTTTTTGTCCTTCTCGAAATAAGCTCCAACTATCGTCAGCGCGACTGACATGACGCCGGCGAGCAGCGCATACACCAGCTCGGTATCGGACAGAATCATAGAAGCACCCGCCTACGGTATGATGACTTCGGAGCTCATGCCAACGAGCTCCTTGAACCTGCGCGCGTCCGCGTCCGTGCCGATGACGGTCTTGATGTGCATCGGCATAACGACCTTCGGCCGTATCATCTTCACGAACTGCGCGGCCTCCTCGGGCGTCATCGTGTACGTGCCGCTGACGGGCACCATCGCGACGTCGATGTCCTTCAGCTTCTGCTCGACGCCCTGCACTATGTCCGTGTCGCCGGCGTGGTAGATGCGTATGCCGCCGATCTCTATGACGAAGCCCACGCCCAGTCCCGGCGGGTGGTACGTCACGCCGGGCGAGCGGAACTTGTTCGTGTTGTACGCCGGTATGGCCTCGATGCGTATGCCGTCGATGTCGTAAGACTGCCCGGCCGCGATTATGAGGAAGCGCGCCTTGTCAGCCACGGCGCGCAGCTTGTCCTTTGCTGCAGCCGTTGTTATAATCACGGTGTTGCTCTTCAGCACCTTCTGCACGTCCTCGGCGCTGCAGTGGTCGAAGTGCTCATGCGTTATGAGGATTATGTCCGCGGGCGCGGCCGGCTTGATGTTGTACGGGTCGATGTAGATCGTCTTGCCCTTGGTCACGCGGAACGCCGAATGTCCGAGCCAGTCTATCTTCACTCCAGAGTAGTCCATGGTATCTGTATACTATTTGGGCGGGAAAGGATAAAAGACGAAGCCTCAGGCGAGACTTGAACTCGCGACCTACTGCTTACAAGGCAATTGCTCTACCGGCTGAGCTACTGAGGCAGCTTACAATACTCTGTTTCTGCGTGTAACTTAAATATCTTTTCGAGCCAAAGTTTAACGTATGATTGGCAGAGAGAAGGCGCTGGAAATCGTGCACGCGCACGTGAAGCGCGGCAACCTCGTGAAGCACATACTCGCAGTCGAAGCAATCATGCGCGGCATGGCGAAGGAAATCGGAGAAGACATAGAGCTGTGGGGCATGGCAGGGCTGCTGCATGACGTGGATTTCGACGAAACGTACGACAATCCTGCGAGGCACGGCATGCGGAGCATAGAAATCCTGAACGCGGAAGCATCTGGCGAAGTCCCAGAGGAAGTTTTGAAAGCGATCAAAGCGCATAACCCAGAACACACAGGAGTACAACCTGAAACAAAAATGGAATTCACGCTACTCGCGGCCGATGCCGTTTCAGGGCTGATAATCGCGATGGCTCTTATCATACCGTCGAAGAAGCTGGCTGACGTGAAGCCGGAGAACGTGCCACGTAGATACAAGGAGAAGGATTTTGCGCGCAACTGCAACCGCGCGAACATGCTGCTCGCCGAAAAGGCAGGCCTTTCCAAGGAACGCTTCTTCGAAATCGCGCTCAAGTCGTTGCAGGGCATCGCAAGCGAGCTGGGACTGTGATTTTATGCCACGGATGCAGATTCCTGAAAATGCAGTAAAGAAACTTACTAATGCCGGCTACAGAATAGTCGGTACACATTCCGCGGTTTCTGTATGCCATTGGACTAAAGAAAGCCTGCGAAATGGGCGCGTGTGCTACAAAGAAAAATGGTATGGAAAGGAAGGCGTAAAATCGCATCGATGCTTAGAATTAACTCCCAGCGCGGTTTTCTGCAATCAAAAATGCGTCTTCTGTTGGCGTAAAATGAAGTGGACAAAGAACGAAGAACCTATCCCAGACGAACCCGCCGCCATCATCGACGGCTGCATTGAGGCGCGCAAGGAGCTGATAGCCGGGTTCGGCGGACGAGAAGGCACCGACCGCAAGAAGTGGGAAGAAGCGCAAAAGCCGACGAGCGCCGCGATAAGCCTGGCGGGCGAGCCGACCATGTACCCGCGTATTTCTGACTTGATTGGCGAGTTCAAGCGACGCGACATGACGAGCTTCCTCGTCACGAACGGCACGTGGCCTGACCGGCTCGAATCGCTCGAGCACGAGCCGACGAACCTCTACATCAGCCTCTGCGCTCCCGACGAGGCGACGTACAAAAAAGTGAACAGGCCGTCAATCGCGGATGGCTGGAAGAAGCTGAACGAGAGCTTGGCTCTTATCAAAAGTTTTGACTGCAGGACGGTCCTGCGGCTGACGCTCGTGAAAGGATTGAACATGCACGATGCCGAGAAGTACGCGAAACTGGTGCGCAAGTACCGGCCGACGGTCGTGGAGCCGAAGGCGTTCGCTTGGATGGGCGAGGCCCGCGAGCGGCTGGGACGCGAAGGCGTGCCTTCGATGGAGGAGATGCGCTCGTTCGCGAAGCAGATTGCGGAAAAATCCGGGTACGATATCGCCGACGAGGACGAGGCGAGCAAGGTTCTGATGCTGAAGGGCTGAGTAGAATGCGGCCAAAACCCACTTAAAGGTTGTTTTTTATCATAGGTGTATGCAGCGCAGCGCGGCCGTTGACGAACGTCTGGAGAGGGACATCGGCGAGGCGCTGAAGTACGTTTTTCTGCACACGTGCGATCAGGCAGGCTGCCGCAAGCCCGCGTCCTGCGCGGCCGGTGAAATTTTCTACGATGTCTGCTCCACGCTCGATGACGCGAAAACCCGCATAGAGGCTATGATGATGTGCTCCGACGAGGTCAGGTACGACGTCATGGATTTGTACGAGAAGCTGATGTACGGCTACCGCCGGCTGAGGCTTCTGGACAGCAGGATGCTGAAAAACGATGGCTCGAAGCCGGTCGCCGGCGAGGACTTTTACGACGACCAGCGCACGATTTTATTTTAATAGCTACAACTAATCCTAGGTGCGTTTATGACTGAACCACAGGAAATCGGCTGGCCCATCTTCTTCAGGGACAGCCTCAAGCTCGGAAACCCGCAGAGCCCGGTCGGCATCTGCACGCTGTGGACCAGGAAGGAGGACGTCTACTCGAAGGTGCCGGCGGACAGCTACGCCGTGTGCGGCAACCTGTACACCGTGCAGGGCATCAACGCCATGGTAAAGAACATCCTCGCGAACCCGCGCATACGCAGCGTGATAATCTGCGGCAACGACCTGATGAAGACGGGCGACGCGCTGCTCAACTTCGTGAACAACGGCATGAGCAGCGACCGCCGCATAGCCGGCAGCTCCGGTTTCATCGACTCGAACATAGACAGCGCGCTCGTGGAGCTCGTGCGCAAGAACATCGAGGTCATAGACATGCGCGGCCGCGAGGCGGACTTGCCGAAGAAGACGAAGGAGCTGAGCGCGAAAAAGTCGCAGCCGTTCGCGAAGCCGACAATCGTGTCGGGCGAGACGGAGGACGCGGCGTCGCTCGCGTCAGAGGAGGTCGCGTTCCGCGTGTCGGGCAAGAATGTCGCGGACGCGTGGCTGAAGATTCTGGACACGATACTGAAGTTCGGCGAGGTGAAGAAGACCGATTACGGCATCCGGCAGAAGGAGATCGTAGATTTGGTCACAATCATCGAGGGCGACGACGAAGGCATCGCGCCGTGGATGAACTTCACTGCCGCCGACTTGGAGAACTACTATAAGACGTTCTTCGGAAGCGGGGCCGAGCGCGGCATCGAATACACTTATGGCGAACGCCTGTTCAGCTATGCGTTGGACAACGTCCCGGACAAGTTCCTCGGCGAGATGCGCGCCACGACCGACCAGGTGAAGACGATCGTCGAGAAGCTGAAGAAGGATCCGCATACGCGCCGCGCCGTGGCGTTCGTGCTGCGCGACAAGGACGCCAGCTCGAAGAGCCCGCCGTGCCTCACGCAGATAACGTGGAACGTCAAGGGCGGGAAACTGCTGCAGACGGCCGTGTTCCGCTCGAACGACATGTTCGGCGCTTGGCCGCTCAACGCGTTCGCGCTGCGCAAGCTGCAGGCGACCGTTGCAAAGCAGCTCGGCATACCCGCAGGGCAGATGATTACAATCGCGAACTCGGCGCATGTCTACGAGAACAGCTGGGGCGCTGCAGCGGATATCGTGCGCAAGAACTACGCGGGCAGGCCGGTGCAGTTCGAGCCCGACAAGAACGGATATTTCGTCGTGTCGGTCGAATGCGGCGAGATTGTGGTCGAGCACCGCCTGAACGACGGACGGCCGAGCGGGTACGTGTTCCGCGGAAAGGAGTCGCAGGAGCTGTACCGCCGCGTGATGAACGAGAACCTTATCACGAAGTTCGACCACGCCGCGTACGTAGGGCAGGAGATTGCGAAGGCCGAGGCCGCGCTGCGCGAAGGCCGCAAATACGTTCAGGACCGCGCCTAATCCTTTTTATGCTAATGCCTGCAATTATCCAAAGGTACTCACATGCCGCTACCACGGAAAATGCAGATGTCGCCAGAACAGCGCGAGCAGATGGACATCGCGCGCGTACGCATACCCCGCCGCGGCGAGATACTCGGCATAGTCACGCAGATGCTCGGCAACGACCGCATGCAGGCGCGATGCTCCGACGGGCACGTACGCATATGCCGCATACCCGGCAAGCTGCGCAAGCGCGCGTGGGCGCACATGGGCGACATGCTGCTGCTGAAGCTGTGGGTCGTGCAGGCAGACGAGCGCGCCGACATCGCGTACGTGTACAAGCCCACACAGTCGAACTGGCTGCGCCGCAAGGGATTCGTGCCCGAGAACTTCGTGTGAACGCCGTTCGCGTTCCGCGCCTTCTGAAAGCTAATTAAGTTTCGAACCTGAATCTATCTTATGATCGAGTCTGTCGTCATGCCCGAGCGCAGGATGGCCACGCTTCGCCGCGACAAGCGCCTGCTGCAGAAGCTCGAGGAGCTGTCCGATGTGCACGTGGACGTGCGAGACGGCGTGACCTTCGAGGCCGACGACTCGATAATGGGCATGCGCGTGAAGCAGGTGCTGACGGCGTTCGGCCGCGGCTTCGCCATGGAGGAGGCGCTGAACCTGCTGGACGAGGAGCAGGAGCTGTGCATGGTGGAAATCACGGACTACGCACGATCCGCGAACAGGCTGACGGACCTGAAGGGCCGCGTGATCGGCCGCGAGGGCAAGTCGAAGAACGTGATCGAGCGGTTCACCGGCACGCGCATCGTGGTGCAGGGCAAGACTGTCGGCATCATCGGCCGCTGGCAGAACGTGCAGGTGGCGCGCGAGGCGGTGTGCATGCTGCTCGATGGTCACAAGCACGGGACGGTGTTCCGATATCTGGAAGAGAACGTCATGAAAATTTAATAGCGAGCGACGCGATGAATTAATGGCGAGGCAGTTTTAAATGGTTGCGAAGGGCGGGCTGGGCGCGCCGATATCGGACAAGATGACGGCCGAGGACATCGCGCTAAACATGAAGGATATCAGCGTGGCCGAGTTCTTCGAGAAGAACCGGCACCTGCTCGGCTATGAGAACAGCACCAAGGCCATGCTGACGATTGTGAAGGAGGGCGTGGACAACAGCCTCGACGCGTGCGAGGAGGCCGGCATACTGCCCGAGCTGAGAGTGACGGTGAAGCAGCTGGGCATAGACCGCTTCCGAATAATCATGGAGGACAACGGCCCGGGCGTGGTCGAGTCGAAGATGGCGCTCGCGTTCGGCAAGATGCTGTTCGGCAGCAAGTTCCACCGTCTCAAGCAGTCGCGCGGCAAGCAGGGCCTAGGCATACGCGGCGCGATACTGTATGCGCAGCTGACCACGGGCAAGCCCGCGAAGATCAGGACGAGCACGGGCGACGCCAAGCTGCACGAGTTCGAGATGCTCATCGACACTGTCCGCAACGAGCCGAAGATGACCTTGCACACGACGGTTCCTAACAAGGAAAGATGGCATGGCGTGAGCATCGAACTGGAGATAGACGGCGTGTACGTCGAGCGCGCGCAGTCCGTACCAGAGTATTTGAAACGGACGGCGGTCGCGAACCCGTACGCGCACATCATATACAACGGCCCGAACGGAGTGCTCAAGTTCGAGCGCACGACGAGCACGATGCCGAAGCAACCGAAGGAAATCAAGCCGCATCCTTATGGCATAGAGCTCGGCATACTAATCCGCATGATGGCGACCACGCGCTCGCAGAACATCCGCAGCTTCCTCATGGGCGAGTTTTCGCGCGTCGGCGGCAGCTCGGCGGATCAGATACTCGCGCTCGCCAAGCTCGAGGCCGGACGAAAGCCCGCAAGCCTCGACAACGCAGAAGCGGAACGCCTGCACAAGTCGATGCAGATGGTCAAGCTCATAGCCCCGCCCACGGACTGCATCTCGCCGATGACCGAGACGCTCATCGAGAATGGGCTGAAGAAGGAGCTCGAAGCCGACTATTATGTCGCAGTCACGCGGCCGCCGAGCGTCTACCGCGGCAACCCCTTCCAGGTGGAGGTCGGGCTGGCGTACGGCGGCAAGCTGAATCCGCAGTCCGCTGCCGAGCTGTACCGCTTCGCGAACAAGGTGCCGCTGCTGTACCACCAGAGCAGCTGCGCGATAACCAAGGCCGTGGAGGAGGTGGACTGGAAGCGCTACGGCCTGCAGCAGTCGTCTGGCGGAATGCCAGTCGGTCCGCTGGTGGTGCTCGTGCACTTCGCGTCTGTGTGGGTGCCGTTCACCTCGGAGGGCAAGGAGGCCATTGCAGAGTACCCCGAGATAATCAAGGATATCAAGCTCGCGATCCAGGACGCGGGCCGCAACCTCGCGAGCTTCGTGCGCTCGCAGCGCAAGTCGCGCGAGGGCAAGATGCGGCGGCAGCTGTTCGAACGGTACATACCCGTCGTTGCAGAGTCGCTCGAGAAGCTGACGGGCAAGGGCAGCGGCCCGATCGAGGCGAAGCTCGAAGCGATGGTAAAGTCCGGGAAAATCATAATCGTCGAACCGGCCGCCGAAACGAAGACTGAGACGAAGAAGGCGAAACCAGCCGAGGACGATAGCGGAGAAGAATAAAAGGAATAACATGGCGTGTCTGTTATGGCAGAGAGGAACCCGAAGGACAAGCTCGTGAAGATGGGCAACGACATAATCAAGGACGTCGACGCCAAGGAGAACCCGAAGATAGAGATACCGATACGCTCGCTGTCGAATATCGTGTACAACGAGAAGTCCAAGTCGCTTTCGATAGGCGACAAGACCTCGAAGCGCTTCTTCTTCAACGTCGCGCACGCGAAGAAGTTCATGCAGACCACCATGGTCGCGGCGTTCTGCAAGGAACTGATAGAAGGCAAGATACACACGAACCTGCGTGACATGTTCTACAACCTGAAGCGCACGCTCAAGGACTCGGAGGAGAACACTTTTGACGAACAGTCGGAGAGCGACCCGATAGTCGTTGACATCGAGGTCGCGCTGGACATGCTGCGCGAGCAGCTGCACCTCGGCGCGGACGTGCGCGGCCGCGTGGTCGGCAACGTATCCATCGTGGATCGCGGTGACGTCGTGAACTGGGGCAAGCTCGGCAGCGGCGGATGGGCCATACCCAGCATAGTGGAGGAGATAACGTTCAAGAAGGTCGACGCCAAGTTCATACTGGTCATCGAGAAGAACGCCGCGTTCGAGCGCCTGCACGAGGACAAGTTCTGGCAGAAGCACGAGTGCATAATCATCACAACGCAGGGCCAGGCCGCGCGCGGATGCCGCCGCCTGATACAGCGGCTGTCCGAAGAATTCAAACTGCCGGTGTACGTCTTCTGCGACTCGGATCCGTACGGGTGGTACATCTACAGCGTCATCAAGTTCGGCTCCATGTCGCTCGCGCACCAGTCCGACAGGCTGGGCACGCCGAACGCGCGCTACATAGGGCTGACGGTTTCGGACATCGACAAGTACGGCCTCGACAAGTTCACGATCCGCGCCAAGGACGTGGACATCAAGCGCGCGAAGGACATGATGAAGTACGAGTGGTTCCAGGCGCCGGAATGGCAGAAGGAGCTGAAGATGCTGATCGACAGGAAGAAGAAGGCCGAGTTGGAAGCGCTGTCCGGCAGAGGGTTGAAGTTCATGACCGAGGAGTACCTGCCGAAGAAGATCAAGAACAAGGAGTTCCTTCCCTAGGCGAACATCATCATAGGCAGGAGGTCTTGCAGGTACGGCATCGCGTCCGGCGACGGAAACAAGCCGTTTGCCTTCCCAGCAATTTTCGTGAGGTTTTCGCGCAATCCAGGCATCGCCTTGTAGACTTCGCTTTGCCTATCCGACAGTTTGTCGAGCGTCGCCTTCCCGGATGCTTCATACGAAGGAGCTTCAGGATTTTTTTCCTGCAGAAGGTTCACAGCCATGATTGCGGAGAGTATGCCAAATTTCGCGCCTCTCACGGCGCTTGCGGCAGAATACTTCTCCATAATACTAGATTGTAAGTCAAGCTTAAATCGGATACGGTATGCGCGGCGAACGCTTAAGAAAACTCGCGTGCAAGTGTCTTTCATGAAGATCCCTTCCGGCAAGGACGTTGCGCTGATACCCGCGTACAACGAGGAGCTGACGATAGCCGAGGTAGTCACGAAGATCAAGGACGCGGACATACTGCCAATCGTCGTGGACGATAACTCGTCCGACAAGACGGGCGAGCTCGCGCGCAAGGCCGGCGCGACCGTGCTGCGGCACGAACGCAACCTCGGCAAGGGCGATGCCATCAAGACGGGGCTGAACTTCGCGTTCAAGCGAATGGCAGGCGTGCAGAACTTCGTGTTCATCGACGCCGACATGCAGTACGACCCGGCGGAGGCCGCGGCGCTGCTGCAGCCGCTGAAGCGCAGGAACGCGGACATGGTCATCGGCTTCCGCGACTGGAGCACGGTGCCGCTGCGTCACAGGCTTGGCAACTTCGTATGGCGCACGGCGTTCAACTTCCTTTTCGGCACGAAGCTGAAGGACACGAACTGCGGGTTCGTGGCGATGAACAGGCAGGCAGCGCTGGCCGTGAAGAACATAGCCCAGGGCGGTTACATACTCGAGAACGCGATGCTCGCGCGGATAGTCGAGAGCGGACTGCGCGTGCACCAGGTGCCCGTGACCGTGGCGTACAAGCGCGTCAGCGCAATCGGCCGCGGCATGCGCGTCGGCGGCGGCGTGCTCGTGTTCATAGTGAAGTCCGGGCTGAGGCACAGGCTCGGCGGAATCTTAAAAAGACGGGGTGGAAAAAACGTCACTGGTAAAAAAAAGCGGAAGCTAGGAAGATAAAAAACGACAAAGCCTGCACAGTCTGGGAGTACGGCCGCGGAAAAATCCTAGGCCTCGCTCTAGTGAAGATTGACGGGCGTTTCCCACAAGAGGGCGCGGTCGTCAACGAAGCCTGCGAAGAAGCCTACTACGTGGTGAACGGAAGCGGAACAATCCACTATGACGGTAGCGATTTCAAGCTGAAAGCGGGGGACGCGTTCTTCATACTGCCAAAGAAAAAATATTGGATCGAAGGTAAGAACCTGACAATAGTTGTCCCATCTTCCCCAAACTGGTATCCGGAGCAGCATAAATACGTAAAATGAGTTTCTCAGCGAAACTCAGCGGAAGCGAGGTCTCGAAAAGAACATAATATGCCGGCATGCAATATTCTAATGGCAGTTTTTGAATCCTGCATCTCATTTCGGCTTCGCCTTCAAGGCTCGTTTGGCGCTTTCTCGCCCCGTTCGAATGGGAAATAATAATGCTTTTAAAAGCAAACGGGTAGATTAAAATGGAAGGGGACCATAACTCAGTCTGGGAGAGTAATCGGCTGAAGACCGATAGGCTTCATTGCCCGGGAAATGTCATGGGTTCAAATCCCATTGGTCCCACTTTTATTCCTTTGAATATTTCTGGCATGAAACTTAGAAAACAAGACGTTTCAAGGAAGATACGTATACCTACCGCTTTAGACGAACGCTTGGCTGAAGACATTGGAATACAAGTAGGCGACGGTAGCGTGTTAACGTACAAATATGGCGATGATTCTGATTACGTCATAGGAGTCTGTGGACATCGGATAGAAGACAGGCCATATCTGGAAAATTTTGTTAGACCTTTGAAAAAGAGCCTGTTCAACCTAGATTTGAAGTTACACCAAAGTATTATTAGCGGGTCATGTTTTTTGAAACTCAATTCCAAGACGATTGTATCATTTTACCATGATGTGATTGGATTGCCAATCGGAAAGAAACATGACATTTCCGTGCCATTATTGATAAGAAAGGCTCCAGAAGAAATAACATCGGCTTTCTTGAGGGGATTAGGAGATACGGATTTTTCCTTGTCATTCATAAAGAAAACAAAAGTGCATCACAAGTATCCCGTACTCCATCTTGGATGCCAAAGCAAGCCACTGATCTCCCAAGTTGATCTTCTTTTGAATAAACTTGGGATAAATGCGGCCACCTGTTTCGATTGTGAAGAGTTCGATAGCAGGACAGGCAAAACATATATAAAGCAGAATCTTTACATCAGCGGCAAACATGAATTAAAAGTCTGGATGAAGAAGATAGGGTTTCACAACCCCGTCCAATACACCAGGTATTTGATATGGGACAAGTTTGGATTTTGTCCGCCCAAGACAAACTTATCGCAGCGCATGCAAATACTGGACGGCATAGTTGACCCTGAAAAGTTCGACAGTTAGCACTTTTAAGTTCTTGGGAATTGATTTATGGTCGAAAACGAATTAGTTTAAGGCGATAACGTGGTCGAAAAATCCGAGAAGGCTTTGGAAGGCGAGCTGATAGAGAACCGCGTCATAGTGCCGGGCGCGGATGGTATACAGCTCTACAACGAGTCGGGCTTCGGCAAGCCCCTGCCCGAGGAGAAGCCGGACAGGCTCGAGCTTGAGCTGGTCGAGGCGGCGTACCTAGCGGAAAAGGGCAAGCTCAAGGCGCATGCGAAGGAGGCGAGGAAGAAGCAGGCGCTCAAATTCGAGGACCTCCTGAAGGCCGGAGCCGAGTGCACGACGCAGTTCCACGCACAGTTCATGGTGTTCCGAGATCTGCGCGACCGCGGCTACGTGGTCAAGACGGGCTTCAAGTTCGGCGCGCACTTCCGCGTTTACGAGCGCGGGGTCAAGCTGGTGGCAGGCCCGAAGGCGCCGCACGAACATACGAAGTTCGTGGTGCACTGCGTCCCGGAGGAGGCCGCGTTCTCCCTGCCCGAGATGTCGCGGGCGGTGCGGCTGGCGCACAACGTCCGCGCCACCTTCGTATGGGCCGTCGTAGACAAGGAAGGCGAGCCCACGTATTACGAGATTCAGCGGCTGACGCCCTAGACGGACCGCGCAATGTTTTAATCCCTCGGACTCCAAATTCTATACAGGTGTTTTAGTGGCCGAACTGCCCGCGCTCCCGAAGGTCGACGAGTTCGCGTTCGTCCTGCTCGGCGGCGTGGCCATGGTGCTCATACTGGCGCTCGCGCTGAACACGCCCACGGAGGGCGGGCCGCTCGTCGACCAGACGACCATCAGCCTCACGATGAAACCGGGCGAGACGCAGACCTTCGACTTCGTCGTCAGCGGGAAGACATCCCTTACCGCCGTGAACCTGACAACGGCAGGCGAGATAACCACGTGGGTCAAGTTCAACAAGAACGGGTTCGACACCCCGGACAAGACCACCGTCACCGTGACGGTGCGCGCGCCGCTAAACATAACCAACGGCCTCTACACCGGCCGCATAATCGTGACGGGCAGCGGCGGCAAGTCCACCATGGCCGTTAACATCGCGATATCGGACAGGACGGGCAACGCCACGTCCAAGAAGGTGCTCGACCTCGGCGAGTTCACAGTCAGCTATGCGAAGGGCACGGACACGCTCGCTTCGAAGCGCGACGTCACGGTGTCCGGAGGCTACTTCTCCAGCCAGCCCGTGACGCTGACCGGCACCGCAAGCGAAACGAAGCTCGCCATAGCCACGGCCGCGTCCGTGGACCTGGTCGTCGGCGGCACTAACGGAGCGGGCAACCTGATAGTCGTTTTCAACGGCAACGAGGTGTACAACGGCGCCGCAGGCGATGGAGAGTTGTCCATACCGCTGAACGTGTCGGATGTGACCGCAACGAACACTGTGATAATCAAGGCGGCCGGGCCTGGCCTGGCGTTCTGGTCGAGCACGACGTACGACCTGCAGTCCGCCAAGCTGACGCTATCGTACAACGGCGCAGCTCCGCAGTCCTTCGCGTTCACGATGACCGCGGATCAGATAACCAACTTCAAGCGTTTCGACCTTTTCTACGTGGTGCAGGACGACACGGCAACGCCGGTGCCCGAACTGAAAGTCAAGATTAACAATCAGATTGTCTACTGGAAAGTGCCGCCGCTGGCCTTCATGGACACGAACTTCAAGGAGGACATGTTCGGGAACAAGCTGAACCTGGAGGACGGCGACAACGCCGTGACGTTCTCGTTCGACAGGAACGCCTTCTACCACGTTTCGGACGCCACGCTGACAATAGAGTACTACGGCTGATCCTCACACGCCCGCGAGCAGCGTTATGAAGTCACGCGTGCCAGTCGCAGCGCCGAGTATGCCTACGACGAGTTTAAGGTACCGCGCGAACTCCTTCGACTCGGCGTCGCTTCCTGCGAACCTGTCGATAGCGACGAGTATCGCCACGACCGCTACGAGCTTCAGCAGCACGAACGAGAACGGCCCGAACGCGCCGATTACCGCGGTCGGCAGCATGTGCTGCTCGTAATAGCCGAAGAACTGCATGGCCACGGCCGTGCTCGTCGCGTCGAACATGTGCAGCAGCGCAACAGCCTTGTTCTCCGGTATCCACTTCGCCAGCCTGAAGAGCAGCGCCCACGGCGCGAAGAACACGGCAACCATCGCGGCCGCCTGCAGGTCAGCGGCCGGCAGCTGCGACAGCGCGAACGGCAGCATCAGCACACCTGCAAGGAACATCGGCTTGTGGTAAGGCACGCCCAACCACTTCTGCGCGAGCAGCGACGCGAGCAGGACCGTGAACGTGACGACGAATATCAGCACGTATATCATCGGCGTGACGAACAGAAACGAGTCGGGCAGCAGCGCGGCGTCCTCGAGCACGCGCACGACGGAGCCGAGCACGACGTACGGCGCGACCGCCACGGCCAGCCTCGAATCGACGCACACGCTGAGCCTGCGCAACAGCCTGTAGATGGCGTAAGCCGCCGCGACGAGAATCAACGCCAGCGCCAGCGTCTTCTGCACGTCGTAGCCGCTGGCCTTCGGCTGCAGGAAATATTCCGCCAGCTTTGACGCGAAATCCGTGGATGCCATTGTAAAATTAATACCTGCCGAAGCTAAAAAATAATAAATGAGAAAGCAAATTCCGCTGATGTTCTGCCTCGCGGTCGTGGCCGCGGTGGCGCTCTCGGGGTGCCTGTCGAACCAGGGCGTGACCCCGGCGAGCTATAAGAACGACGTGATAACGGTCGAGGACTATTATGTCTCCAACCTACAGCCTTACGCTAGCGCCGAAGACAGGGGCAGCGAGACGACGATGTCGTTCCTGGTGCAGAACAACGGCGAGCATCCGGTCGGCCGCGCGGCCGTGAACTTCTTCGACACATCGGGCCTGGTTGTGTCGGACTTCAAATGCTCCGACAGCACGGTGTCAGTGGGCGCGCGGCACATATGCACGTTCGGCAACTCCGAAGCGCTCGGCGAGATCGTGCCGTTCGACGTAAGGTACATCTCGCTGAGGCTGACCGCTCCGTCCGCGGACGTGATAAAGAAGCAGACGGACTTCACGGTCAGCTACAGGATAGAGTACGACTACTCCGGCTACAGGAAGGCCGACCTGCCGGTGGTCGACGGCACCACGGTGCGCACCGCGTCCTCCAGGTACTCGCAGAGCACCGCGAGCTACGGCCCGGTCCTGCTGAGCTTCGAGCTGCCGGCGCGCGGCACGCACAAGGAGGACGGGCAGACGGTCACGGACTACTGGGGCGTGCGCGGGAAGCCGTTCGAGGTGGTTATGAAGCTCACGGACGTCGCGAGCTCGAAGTCCAAATCCAAAAACCTTGTGCTGGCAAAGGGTTCGATAATGCTCGACACCAAAAAGTCCCTGCAGGTGGCCGATGGCATGCCGTGCGACTTCGACGTCGACGCGTCCACGGGCTACCTGTACTCCAGCAAGGACGTGAAGGTGCCCGGCGAGCTTAGGTGCAGCTTCAAGTCATACGACTTCTCCGAGCCGGAGACGTTTGCGACGCTCTGGGCGGAGTACAGCTACACGTACGGCTACACGCTGACGGAGAAGTTCCAGGTCCAGCCCGTAGGCGAGACGTGAGCGGGCTGCGGCGGCCCGGCAGCAATCTTAAATTGATGAAAATCGAAATTAATGATGAGGATTACGATGAAAAATTACGCCCTGCTTTCGGCGCTTTTGCTTGCGGTCGTGTTCCTGTCCGGCTGCATTGGCCAGCCGCCGACCACAGGCGTGGGCAAGGGCCTTTCCATAAAGGGCTTCGCATCCGACTTCCCTGAGGTCCGCTCAGGCGAGACCATAACGCTCTCTGCGCTGGTGGAGAACGTCGGCGATGCCGACGCGTACAACGTCAAAGCTCAGCTCTTCGGCCTCAACATCGGCAGCGAATGGTCGATACAGGACCAGGACAAGAGCTCCACGCGGATGATAGGGCAGCAGCTGTCGGGTAGCGCGCTCAGGCGCGCGGACTCGGCGCTCGGCCTGCCCGGCGAGAGCTACGAGTTTACATGGACCGTGAAGGCGCCAGCTGACCTCCGCGTTGACAACACTTACACGGCCAGCCTCAGGACATATTACAAGTACAAGACGTCTAGCACTTCGATACTGCACTTGGTGTCTTATGATTATTTGAAGTCTCTGCCCACCGACCAGTTCAACACTGAGAAAGCCAAGGCGGGCGTTACGCAGAGCACCTCCAGCGCGGCGCCGGTATCTGTCAAACTCAGCGCGGGCATCCGGCCGCTCGTGGTGTACAGCAACGGCGACTCGTTCTCGGTGCAGATAGACCTGACTAACGTCGACAGCGGCAACGCGTTCGACACGGCCGCGTCGTACCCGCAGCTTGGCAGCGCGGACCTGCACAAGGTGTACATCGCCATCGCCGCGGACGGCGACCTCGGGTTCACGTGCTCAGGCCTGCAAGGATATTCCGGCGCGACCTGGGTGTCGCTCACCAAGGGCCAGTCCAAGACGGTGTTCTGCACAATAAAAGGCGACAAGGCCAAGCTCGAAAATTCGAGGGATTACACTGTTACGGTCACGCTCGATTACGGATACTACATCGACGCCTCCACAGCGGTCAAGGTGCTGAAGAGCGAGCTGCCGCTAGGCGTCAGCGGGACGAGCGGCACTACCGCTTCAACGAGTTCGACGACCTCGACTACGATGCTTCCGGGAGGATGGAGCTGCGCGGCCACCGGAAGCTGCGCTTCCGCGTCCGACTGCCCGCCGGTTCCGCCTTCGTACAACCAGAGGGACTGCATAAGCGGCAGGTGCTGCTACAAGTGATCGGATGAGACACTTAACGGCATCGGCAATCTTTCTTTTCGTTCTTCTGGCGGTTCCTGGCGTGTTCGCTGTGACCACAAACGACAACGCGCCGGCATGCACCGCGACGAAATGCGAATTGGCCGCGCCCGAGGGCGGGTGCAAATGCGGCGGCAACCTGTGCAGCGAGGGCAGCTACTGCTACACGACGATGAGCAGGTGCGAAAGCTTCGAATCATGCTCCAATATCGTGTACGAGAAGGAAGGCAAGACGGTGCAGGCTTCCGTGATATCGACCGCGAACTCGCTCGAACGCATGATATCGCTGAAGGCCGGATGGAACCTCATCTCGCAGCCGTTCACCGAGTTCGTTACCACGACCAACTGCGTGCCGAAGCGCATATACGCGTTCGACGCGGACGCGCAGAACTACGCCTGGATCGGCTCGTTCGGCGAGATGTCCGGCGGCCGCGGGTACTTCGTGCAGGTCGACTCGGACTGCTACATCAGGTTCGTGGGCAGCCAAAAGGCGTCGAGCATCAAACTGAAGAGCGGCTGGAACCTCGTTGGTACGGCTTTCAACAAGGAGATGTCGCTGAACGACGTCAACCGATATTGCACCCCAAGCGCGACGATCTGGGGCTTCGGCACCAGCGTCTACGCCGCGGCCAGCACGCTCACGCCGGGCATGGGCTATTTTGTCAAATACAGCGGTACCGCTGACAACAGCGAATGCACCGTGTACTCGGCCGACACCGATTCGTCGGCATCGACCACCACGACCACCACGACGACCATACCGACACTGAACGGCGGGCAGTGCCCGGCGAACTGCGGAGGCTTCGTAGGCAGCTGCCAGTGCGGAACCTTCACATGCGTGTCCGGCAACGGCTTGGCGAACTCGTACTGCTGCCCGGCCACGGCGGGAGGGACGCCGATGTGCTACGCGTCGCAATCATACTGCACGTCCGTCTGCCCGGCATCATCATCAACCACGACGACCACAACTGCTCCATCGAGTTCGTCCACGACGACGACCACGGCTGCCCCGGTGACCACGTCCACGACAACGACGTCTACCACTTTTACGACCACGACGACAACCACGCTTCCGAATTGCGACGGCTCGTGCGGCACCCTAGCGCCCGCGGGTGGATGCAAGTGCGGCACGTCGACGTGCTCGTCTGGCAGGTACTGCTGCGTTTCAAAGAACAGCTGCTACGCAGGCCCGGACGCGTGCGCGGCCTCGTGCTTCGCGACTACGACAACTACAACGCTGCCTAGCTGCGCGTACACAGGTTGCGAGGTCATCAACGCAGCAGCATGCGCGTGCGGCACTGCTACTTGCTCAGCTGGTCGGTTCTGCTGCTCGGCGAACAACGCCTGCAGCGACACATATTTAGGATGCAACGTGCTGTGCTGGTCTTGACGAGTGGGTCCACCCGGAGTCGAACCGGGCTCTCCACCTTGTAAGGGTGGCGTCCTACCGATAGACTATGAACCCCTTTCCCGGAACTATGATTTATTGTGATTCCTGCCTTTTAAAATCTTCAGCGGCTTGCGGTCACTCCGCGTCCTGCTCCTTCGCCTTCGCAAGCTGCTTCTCGCGCAGACGCTCGTAGTCCGCGTCCGACAGCGCCAGCATCCCGTACATGCCGTCGAAGCCTGGCACGTAGCGCACGTCGCCGCTGCGCACTCGCATGATCGCGCGCGCCACCGCCTCGCCTGCCGCGGCGCGCAGCTCCCCCTCGCCCGCGTCCAGAAGCACGTTCAGCTCGCTGCCGAACCTCGCGATGAGCGCGTCCTGCTGCTCGACCACGCGCTTCGAATAGAGCGTGTTCACCTCGAGCACGGCCGAGACTATCTCGTACAGCGGAAGCATCGTCTTGAACGGTATAGCGCCTGAAGGCCTGAAGCCCGCAGGCCTGTCCGCCACCTCCTCCACGCGCTGCGCAACGCCGATCGTCATCTTGCGCTTGCACACCGGGCAGATATTGTTGTGCAGCTTCGCCTCGTCCGGCGGCATGCTTACCCCGTGCGCGCGGTGGCCGGTGTAGTGGTACTTGCCGTACGCGGGCTCGACCTCTATCGTGCAGGCCAGCCGCTTCGGGTCCTTGCGCACGATCGCGTCGTTTATCTCCGCGTACGTAAGCTTGCCTTCGCCGATTTCGAACACGTTCGCCTCGCGGCCGATGCGCCATGGCCACGGGCTGTGCGAGTCCGAGTTCGACAATATGGCGAAGCGGTCGAGTCCCGACACGCGCCAGTTCATCGCCGGGTCGCTGCTCATGCCGGTCTCGATGGCGTGCACGTTCTTCGTCTGGTCCAGATAGCATTCGTCCAGCGAGTCAAAGCCGGAGAACTCGCCGAGCACTCCGAACCAGCTTGTCCATATGTGCGCCGGATAGACGAGTATGTCCTTCGATATCTGAGACATCATCTCCACGAGCGACGCGGACGACAGCCCCGTCAGCATCGGCCTCCCGTCGGACGCGAGCTTGCCGTGCTTCGCCAGCGCCTCGGTTATCTGCGCCACGACTTCCAGGCTGGGCGCGTGCATCACGTGGTGCACCTTGCGCGTGCGGCCGTCCTGCGTGTAGATCGTCGCGACTTCGGCCGTTAGCATCCACAGCATGCCGTCGTGCTCGAACAGGCCGGAGCCGGCGTGCGTCTCGTGCAGCGCCAGCTTGCCGCGTATCTCGGCCATCCATGCCGGATGCGTAAAGTCGCCCGTGCCCACTAGCTGCAACCCCTTCAGCTTTCCCTGGCGCGATATTTCATCCACGTTCATCGCGTCGCTCGTGGCGCGGCTGAAGCGGCTGTGCATGTGGAAGTCGGCGGTCACGCGCATAAACGCACCTGCTTTGAAATTCTCCGCCGAAGCGTAAATAGAAGGCCGCCTGCGCCTATGCGAACGTGAGCACTCCGGCGAGCAGGCCGGACGGCGTTAGCAGCATCACGGCCCATATCAGCGCGAGCAGCCAGTACACGAAGCTCCACAGCATCACCCCGCCGCCGTCGATCTGCTTCATCGGGATGAGGTTGTACAGCGCGAGCATCGCGCTGATTGTCGCGACGTAGCCGGCTGCCGCGCCGAGCCCGCTGGCGCCCGCGAACGGCATCAGCACGGTCGCAAGCAGCAGGTTCGCGGCCGGCCCGGCCATGGACACGATGCCGATCTCGTCGATCGACGCGTGGCGTTCGCGCATGCCCCATCTGCTGAAGCGGTGCGCCAGGACCACCGCGCCTCCGACGGCGATGATTTTTATCCCGATAAGCATCATGAGCAGGCTGAACACTACGCCCGGCAGCCACATCTCGTACGCAGCAGACACGCCGAGCTTCTTCGCTACCCGGCGCTGCACGAACTCATGCACGACCATCGCGATTGCTACAGCCGCAAAGGCAGCTGGCAGCGCGCCGAGCACCGAGAACGGCCGCTCGAAGTCGTACGCGAAAACGAGCGATGACACGAGCAGCGAGACGGCGAGTCCCCACGCTTCCTTCAGGGACAGCATTCCGAAAAGCTTGGGCGCGTCCTTCGTGCTCGCGGCCGGCATAAATAGAATTTAGACTAGGAAATACTTTAATGCCTCGGCTATGTCCGACACTTCCACGACCCGTATCCCGGCCTGCTCGGACGCGTCGGCGGCCACGGGCACGTAGTCGGTGGTGCAGTACGTCACCGGCCCCATGGGCCTGCACGTGCGCTTCAGCTCGTACGACTGCTCTACCGACTGGCCCTCGGGCACGAGGAACAGCGTTGCGCCGGCGGCCTTCGCGGCCCTAGACTTCTCGACTATGCCTCCTACCTGCCCGATCGTGCCGTTCGGCTCGATGGTGCCCGTTATCATCACTCCCGGGTTCAGCGTCCCGTTGCGCAGCGCAGCCACGGTTGTTACTGTCAGCGCCGCGCCAGCGGACGGGCCCTCGATGAGCTCGGCGGTGCTGCTGATGGTGTAGATTATGTCCGCGTCCGAGAGGTCGTATCCGGTGTAGTTCTCGGCAACGTACTTCGCGGTCTGTATAGAGAACTGAGTGTCCGTCCAGAAGAGCAGCTGGTTGATGTTGACGAGCGTCCGGCCCTCGCCCGCGGCTGATTCGACCTTGAGCCGCGTCACTACGCCCTCGCCGCTTTCGTCGAGTGCCGGGAGCATGAGCGACGCGTTGCCGTACACGGGCTTCGTGACATGCACGTTCGCGAGCAGCGTAGTGCCTGTGGCGTTCGTCGTTATGCTCGTCTCAACGCCCGTCTCTGTTATCCTAGACAGGTATGCGGCGGCCGCGATGACGACTATTACCGTGACGGCCGCGGCAGCGTACCTCCTCTCCATACGGACACCAGATGCAATCGCTATGAAAATAGGATTGCGCGCCTTGCCAATAAAGACGCGGAGAGCGGCCCCCGGGTCGAAGCGCGCCGGATGCGGCGGTTGTCCGGATTCCTTCCTCCACCCCGCTTTTCCTATAGCACCCGAACGGCTGTTTATCCTTGCTGCATTCCTGCCCTGGGGAGTTCGCAGCAGCGCGGGCCGATAGGGGCAGGGCTTCTCAGTCCGGAGCCCGGGCCGCCGCGCCAGACGCGCGCCTTCCTGGGGATTTCGGCTCGGACATGAAGACCGTTTTCCGATGGAGGTGAGGCCTAGCCACCCCGACCTAGCTCCCCGCAAAACAGAATAGGATTAACTCATTTAAATGTTTAAATCCAGTTTTTAATTGTGGTCGGATGTTCGGGCTGATATTCGACATAGACGGGACGATAACGAAGGCGTACGGCAAGGAAAGCCCCATAGACTCGCTTGTGATAAAGAAAATTTCTGAAATATACAACAACGGGCACAGGATAGCGTTTGTAACCGGTCGCGCGGGATGGTATATAGAAGAAAACCTTTCCCCCTTTTTGAAAAGTTCCGGTTTGTACGATAAGGTGCTAATTTCTGCCGAGAGAGGCGTTTACAAAGTTGAAAACGGGAAAACTTTTATAGATTCAGATTTGGTTAAAGCGTTCACACCTTATAGGGCGCTCATAAAAGAGGAAATCATAAAGACGGCCAACGAGAAAGGGATACCCATCAAACGGGAGGAGCTGAAAAAGGTTCCAACCACGGGAGAGGTGTGGTTCGAGGACAAGCAGTCCACGCTGGAAGTCAGAACAAACCATTTCAATAAAAGTAATCTGGCAACAGAGGATCGTGTCTACGAGTTGGCATCCGAAACGATGAAGAGGCTTGGCAGGACGCACGATTTCAGTTCTTTCGACGTACTTAAAACGTCTTTGTCGGCCACCGTGAAACTGAAAAACCTGAACAAGTACAACGTGGCGAAACAGGTCGTCGAGACGCTGAATCCGGATAATGCGATAGAGAAGTGGTACGTTTTCGGGGACTCCGCCGACGACAGAACGATGGCGGACGTAAATCCAGAGAAGATGGTCTTCTTCGACGTCCGCGGGAAGGCGAGCGCTGGCGTTTTGGAAAAATTGGACGAGCTATTCACATCCTAGGAGCTTGTCGATTCGGTCCATCGCTTCCTCTATCTGCTCGTACTTCGTCGCGTACGAGAAACGGACGAAGCCTTCGCCGTGCGGGCCGAACGCCGAGCCCGGCGTAGTGACGACGTGCGTCTCGTCGAGGATGCGGTTCACGAATGCGTACGAATCCTTGTCGAACGCGTCGCACCGCGCGAACGCGTAGAACGCTCCCTGCGGCATCCGCGTCTGCAGCCCGATGTCGTTCAGACGCTTCACGATGAACTTGCGGCGGCGGTCGTACTCGGCGACCTGCTCGCGCACGAACGCCTTGCTCGCCGGATTGCGCAACCCTTCCAGGGCGGCGTACATCGAGGGCACGCACGCGCAGATGTGGCCGAAGTAGTTGAACTTGAAGACCTGCTTCATCAGCTCGGCCGGCCCGGCGGCGTAGCCGACACGAAGCCCGGTCATCGCGTAGGCCTTGCTGAAGCCGTTGACGGTTATCGTCCGCTCGCCTAGGCCGTCGAGTGCGGCGATGCTGTAATGCCGCGCGCCGTCGTAGACGATGTACTCGTAGATTTCGTCCGATATGATTATCAAATCCTTCTCCGTGGCGAAGTCGGCAATCTCCTCGAGTTGCTTCTTTGTGAACACGCCGCCGGTCGGGTTGCAAGGCGAGTTGATCAGTATCGCCTTGGACTTTTTCGTGCAATGCCTTTTCAAATCCTCCCTGCTCGGCGCGAAGTTGTTCTCCTCGAACACGGGTACGAAGTTGCATCGCCCGTGCAGCGTCTGCACCGTGGGTATGTACATCAGGTACGTCGGGTCCATCAGCATTATCTCTTCGCCGGGGTTCAGCAGCGTCGCGATTACGGCCTGCAGCACCGGCGAGGAACCGGCACCGACAACGATACCAAACTTCGGGTCTGCGCTCAGGCCGTTCTCCTTCTTCAACTTCTCTGCGATCGCTTCGTTCAAGCCGGGGATAGAACCGGCCGCTGCGTAGTGCGTCTGATTCTCGCGGAGCGCGCGAATCATCGCGTCCTTCATGAATTCTGGCATGTCGAAGTCCGGCTCGCCGCGGCCCAGGCTGATCGCGTCCTTGAAGGCCTGCGCCTTCCTAGCCAGCTCGGACAGCGGGCTTTCTGGTACTTCGACCAAATCCTTGTTCAGAAACCTGCCGTAATCCATACAGTCGCCCTCGGCCAGCACAGCCGCCGTTAATTAATTTAGCTTGCTTGGACAAATTAATCCATATGTCCGAACAGCTAGACGCGTTCTTCGCGCCCAAGTCCGTGGCGATCATCGGCGCGAGCCACACGCACGGCAAGATAGGCCGCATCGTGCTGGAGAACTTCATCCACGGCGGCTACCGCGGCCGCGTGTACCCCGTGAACCCGAACCCGGTGCCAATCGACGGCATCGGCGTGTACCAGAGCGTGAAGCGGCTGCCTGAGAAGGCCGACCTCGCCGTGATAGTCACGCCTGCGGCCACCGTGCCGAAGCTGCTGAAGGAGTGCGCGGACGCAGGCATAAAGTACATAATAATCATATCGTCCGGATTCTCGGAAACGGGCAAGGCCGGCAAGGAGCTCGAGGACGAGTGCAGGAAGATAGCGCAGAAGAACAAGCTGCTCGTGATCGGCCCGAACTGCCTCGGCGTGTACGACAGCAGCAGCCGCGTCGACACGCTATTCCTCAGCCGCAGCCGCCTCGGAAGGCCGAAGGAAGGCGGGATCGCGTTCGTGTCGCAGTCCGGCGCCGTCGGTGGCACGATTCTCGACTGGCTGAACGACCAGGGCGTCGGCATCTCCAAGTTCGTTTCGTACGGCAACGGCATCGGCATAAACGAGACGGACCTGCTCGAGTTCCTGGCGGACGACCCGCGCACGAAGGTCATTGCCGCTTACATAGAAGGCGTGAAGGCGGACGGAAGGCGCTTCATGGAGGCGGCGCGCAAGGCCTCGAAGAAGAAGCCCGTGATATTTTTGAAGGGCGGCAAGACGGACAGGGGCACGGCCGCAGTGGCGAGCCACACCGGTTCGATAGCCGGTTCTGCGAAAGTGTACTCCGCGGCGTTCAAGCAGTCCGGCGTGATAGAGGCCGCGGACTGGACGGAGCTCTTCGACATCGCGCGCGCGTTCGCGTCGCAGCCGCTGCCCGCCGGCGGAAAGCTGCTCATAGTCACGGACGGCGGGGGGTTCGGCGTCATGGCCGCGGACGAAGCCGACAGGCGCGGGATCGCGCTGAAGGATCCGAGCGACCGCATGACGAAGGCGATGAAGGCGGCGATGCCGAGCTACGTTTCGCTGCACAACCCGATTGACCTCACGGGCGACGCGACCGCCGAACGCTACGAGCTCGCAATCGAGGAGGGGATGAAGGAATACGACGGCGTCGTTGCAATAACGATCTTCCAGGTGCCGCTGCTCGACAAGAACGTCGCTTCCACAATCGCCGCGATAGCGTCAAGGCATAAAAAGCCCGTGTTGTGCTGCGCCGCGGGCGGGGAATTCACCAAGTCGGTCGTGCGCGAACTCGAGGAGAAGGGCGTGCCCGTCTACATGACGCCCGAACGCGCCGTGCGCGTGTTCGACGCGATGCACGCGTACGCCGAAGCGCTGCGATGAGCGCAACGAGCGCACCGAGCGGCGCTCGGATTCTAAAAAAACTTTAAATACATCGGACGCACTTTAATCAGTTAATAATATTCCAAGCGTTTCCCGTTCGGGAAACGCTCGATGCCGGGATTTGGTGAAAATAATGGACACCGAAGAAGGCACGAAAGAAGTTGAGCTGGACGAATGGGACGACGAGTCCGAAAGTTCGGCCGAATCGGACGAACTCGAGGACTGGTAAGAGGATTTCACGTTGGGAAGATTTTTTATTTTAATTTTCCTTTTCTTTTTTCGCAGCGTTGGACGCATCTGTCGGTGGCGCGCATGCTCGATGAAAAATCCGGCGGGCTCCTCGTAAAGGCGGCTCGCGATATCGTGGAAAAAATCTCGAAGGAGAAGAAAAAAATCGGCGACCATCGGAGCCTTGACGGCTCGATAGAACGCAACATGAAAAAATCCGGCGGCGAGAAGCTGCGGATGTCGCGCGGGGCGTTCGTCACGATAAAGGCTACGTCGGGCGAGCTGCGAGGGTGCATAGGCTTCATACATCCGACGCCGCTGTGGGACGCGGTGCAGCGCGCGGCCGCGTGCGCCGCTTTCGGAGACTTCCGCTTCGCGCCGTTGACTGCGAAGGAGTTAGGCGAAGTCGTTTTCGAAGTTTCTGTTATGACCGAGCCCGTGCTCGTCGATGGCAGTTCTCGCGCCGAATGGAAGAAGAAAATAAAGGTCGGTCGCGACGGACTGATAATAATTAGTGGCGGATACAGCGGGCTGCTGCTGCCGCAGGTTCCGGTCGAACAAAGATGGAGCGTCGACGAGTTCCTGGACAACATCTGCTACAAGGCCGGTCTTCCTAGCGATGCGCTGCGCGAGAGCGGCACGAAGCTGATGAAGTTCGAGTGCCAAGTTTTCGCCGAGGAGTCTCCTGGCGGGAAAATACGCGAGATAAGGCACGCTGCGGCCAGGCGCGCGAAAAAATAGCAGCCGTGCGCCGCCGCCGAGCCCGCGCTCGGAGCAGTTTTTCAGTTAAGCTTTTATCCTACGCAACGCGAAATTGTATTCAGGTGTACCTAACAAATGGTATTCGCTGCAACGCTAATCGATTTGGGAATAGCGCTCCTATTCGCAGTGGGCCTCGCCGAATGGGCGAAGATAAAGCGCAAGTCCGAGAAGGGCTTCGCGTGGCTCGCTGCGTCAGGCGTGTTCTTCCTATTCGCGGGGACACTGCAGGCAGACCTGCTCCCGGGACTGTTCACCTACGTGGGTGGGCTGTACCTGGACACGCTGTTCGCCGCGATAGGATGGATCCTCGCGCTGATCGGAACGCTGTTCATAGGGTACGAGACCCTGTTGGAAAAATAAGCTTTCCGGATTTTTTCTTTTTTAATTTCCGGCAAGCGGTTTTTTACTCCTGTCATTGTGATTGCGCTAGAAATTAGGCGGCGTCTCAGAGTTCCAGTTGCATCCCGTCCTCGGCCGCGACGGTGTTCTTGAAAACCTTCTTCGCCACGGACTCGGCCGCCTTCCTGCTCTCAATCGTCTCGTAAGCTTCAGCGCCGAAATGCATGAGCACTAGCTTTTTCGCTCCCGCGTCCTTCGCTTCCTGCGCTGCAAGCTCCGGAGTCATGTGCGGCCAGTGCGGCTCGATTGGCTGCCCGGTAAGTTTCGCGCACTCGGATATGAAGACGTCCGCGCCTTTCGCGAGACGTAGCGCGTCATCGGAGCAGCCCGTGTCCGTGCAGTACGTAATAGTCTTGTCCTCGATGTGGAACCGGTAGCCCATGGACGGGTCGGCGTGGGGCAGCAGCGCGCATTCGAACTCTAGCGGCTTATCGTGCTTCCCCTCGCTGATTTCTTCGATTGCAATCTTCGTAGCCATCCGCTCTATCTTGTTTGTGAAGGGATAGTTTATCAGCAGCTTCGCCACGTCCTTCCATCCCTTCTTCCCGAAGATGGTCATCCCCTGCTTGAAATGGAACTTGTCGAGTATATGCAGGCCGTATATGTGATCGAGGTGGAAGTGGCTGAGGAACACGTAGATGTGCTTCCGGTCGTCCTTTATGTAGCGGTCGAGCTTGTACATGCCTTCGCCCATGTCTAGCACGATGTAAGCGTCCTTAGAATCTATCAGGACGCACGGAGTGTTGCCGGTCTGCGTGCTGTACCAACCGTTCGTGCCGAGGAAGGTAATCCTCATGATACTGAGTTGTTATGCGAAATTTAAAAATATGCAGGAGGTGGGATTCGAACCATGCTAGTCTACTTTGATTTACCAGACTTCGATTTTATAACCAGGAAAGGTTTTTTTCACTGTTGTTTCGAATTGCTTGAAGCCACGTATATTTGTATTTGTATAATTGCATGGAGCATAACCGTATAGAGCGAAATAACCGTATGGAGTGAAACCAGTAAGTTCAACTTTCTTTTCTTTCGAATCAACAACTAATAATTTTTCATTTCCTCTTCCTCTAACACTGACCTCGTCTAAAATAATTTTATTATTGTCCGTCACATGGATAGAAGTTTTGGTTAGATCAGAATGCGGTGTTAGTTCTGTAATATTGTACAGTATTTTACCTAAATCTTCATACACAGCCGGATCCAAAGGCGTCTTAGGTCCTGTAACTTCGACCTCGATTCCTTGTATCAGGTACTTCGCTTCCATCATACTTTCCGTATGAATAGTTAGAAATAAAAGCCTTTCAAGTCGAGAAGTGCGGGAGGTGGGATTCGAACCCACGAAGGCACTAAGCCACCGCGTTTCTTATTTCATCCATCGAGTCAAAGCTCAAGGTCGAATCTTGAGCGCGGTCCAATTGACCAGGCTATGGGACCCCCGCATCTGAATAATTAAATGTAGTCCGATATTTAAAACTGCCTCACGGAAAAAGCGCCGCGCCTAAGCGAGCGTCTCGACTTCGCCCTTCAGCTTCTCGATCTGCGCCTTCAGGTCGTCCATGGTGCGCTCGAGCCCGCTGACGTCCTGCGCCTTCATGTTCGCGACCTCGGACATGAAGTCCACCGGCTTGGTGAAGTCCGAGTCGAGCTTCGCCAGCTGGCCGCTCACCTTCTCGAGTGCCTGGTACAACAGGTCCATGTTGTCCTTCTCGATGCGCATGAGCTTGCTTAGGATGGAAATCTGGTTCTTCATCACGCTGAATCCCATCTTCAGGTAGTTGACGGTGTTCAGGATGTCCTTGTACTTCGAGACCTTCACGAACACGGGCGCGAGGTTCTCCGCGCTGTCCTCAGCCCTCTCCTTCGGCGTAGGGGGCACGATCATCTGCACGCCGAGGTCCGATGCTTCCTCGACATCTGGCAGGTCGGACGGCGGCCCGAACTCGTCGACCGGCGCGGAGAAGTTCTGCGGCTGGGCGGGCTCGTCGAGCACGTCCTTCCTCTTGCCGAAAATCGCCATAAATAGATTCTGTTTGCTGGACATATAACTTTTCGCTAGAAAAGGATGTGCGGTAAGAAACGAAGAATCAACTATCTACCTGCACAGTCCTGAAAGTAATCATTTATTTGTTTTATCGCAGCGTCTCCTGCCATGGCGTTTATCTCTTTTACACCGATAAAATGAGAGTTACTGGTATAACTTTCGAGTTTTTTGTCGGAGGTAATTATAATCGCTCTATGCGGCTCCTCGTCAAGGACATCGATTGCTAGTTTGATTGTTCTTTCAACTTCATCACTTATACGTTCTATTTCCTCTATGTTCATATCGTATGCGGACGCTCTTAGCATCTCTGGTCTAATGTGCGGATTTTCTCTCAATACCCCTTCGAAATCTTTCTTAGATATGATATTGAAATGTTTTTTACAGAGTTTCGAGCGGTCGTTTATGTATATGAGTTTCAATAATACGTGCGGCTTTGACGATGCAAATCTTCCAACTTTCACATCGTCGAAGAACGCTTTATCAAAAATCAGCCGAAAAGGAAAAGAAATACTCGGCATCTAAGACATCTCAGGCAAATACCGAGTATATGAAGGCGTCATCCAGCACCTTGACATCGGTTATCGTTATCTTTGACCCTATGCTTTTTGAAACTAGGAAGAACGCGTCGTCGTTCTTTGGGTCACTAATCAAGCTTTTCAGCGAATTATCACTAAACGTGACATCGACGGAACCGATGAAAGCTCTCGCATCAGCGGTGCTGAGAACATCCATAGTGTTTGTTCCAACCACGTGTCTCTCCTCCAACCCAACCATCCAACGATCCCTGCGATACATGTCGCAGTATAAGGATAAATTGCTTTCTAGGGACTTAAGTTTTTGCATACAACGGACAATCTGAAATGTGCGGTAAGCGGGATTTGGACCCGCGTCTCAGCCTTGGCAAGGCCGAATCCTAACCAGTCTAGACTATTACCGCGTTTGCTTGCCTATCCGAATATCCCGCCCATCCCTTCGATGGCACGGTCCTCCTCTTCCTTTAACTTTCTTAATACTTCTTCTTTTTCCTTGCCGTCGAGCTCCGCGGCCGCATGCTTGCCGTCCGCCGTCTTCTCCGCCTTGGCAATCGCCGCCGCGGCCTTCAGCTTGTCCTCGGTGCCGCTGACGACTATGATGTTGCCGGCCTTCGAGGTGTACAGCTTCGCGTCCTTGAACACTATGCTCGCGCGGTTCACGGTCTCGTCCGCGAGCATCTTGTCCTTCAGCTTCCTGAAAGCATGTCCGTCCTCGACGTGCAGCACCAATTCCATGATTTCCACCAGATTTTCCTTGTTTTCCGCAGCTTTTCAACGTTTGCCTGCCGCCGTCGGCGGAGAGCCTCAGGTGGGATTTGAACCCACGACCTACTGCTTACGAGGCAATTGCTCTACCACTAAGCTACTGAGGCGAAAACGCGCGCCACCGCGTCCGCAGGGGCCGAAAACGGGCCTCCCGGCCAACCTATATTACTATGGAGAGCCAATATAATATTTAACTCTGCTGGTGGTTTGCGGCAGCCGGACGATTCTAGGCCCGCTGTTGCAGTTTGGGAACATCTAGACACCGAACCCCACCGCACATGGCGGTTTCATGGCCAAGGACGTTCTGCAGGAAGCGATGCTCTGGGAGAAGGAACGCAACGGCGTTCGCTGCGGGCTCTGCGCCTGGCGGTGCTTCATCCCGAAGGACAAGCGGGGCGTCTGCCGCGTGCGCATGAACAAGGACAACATTCTGTACGCGCTGAACTACGGCAAGCTCGTGGCCGTGGAGACCGACCCGGTGGAGAAGAAGCCGTTCTTCCACTTTTATCCCGGTTCGAAGGCGCTGTCCATCGCCGCTGCCGGGTGCAACTTCCGCTGCCAGTTCTGCGACAACGCCGACCTGAGCCAGGGCGTCAGCGACACCTGCCCCGCCGAAGAGATGCCGGGAAAGAAGTACACGCCCGAGGACATCGTCAAGATGGCCGAGAAGGCTGGCGTGAAGAGCATCGCCTACACCTACACCGAGCCTACGATTTTCTTCGAGTTCGCGTACAAGACGGCCAAGCTGGCCAAGCGCAGCAACATCCAGAACCTCTTCGTAACGAACGGCTACATGACCGAGGAGGCGATAAAGAAGATCGCCAAGTTCCTCGACGGCATCGTGATCGACGTGAAGGCGTCGCTGGATCCCGAGTTCTACAAGAAGTTCATGGGCGTGCCGGACGTGCAGCCGATCTACGACACGCTGCGCCAGGCCAAGAAGCAGAGGCTGTTCCTGGAGGTCACGAACCTCATCGTCCCGCAGGTAGGCGACAACGTCGACCTGTGCCGCAAGCTCGCCGAGCACGCCAACTCCAGCATAGACGCCAACATCCCGTTCCACGTGCTGCGCTTCAACCCGAGCTACAAGCTCATGGAGCTCCCGCCAACGCCAGTCGAGACGCTCGAACGCTGCGCCACCGAGGCCAAGATGGCCGGGCTGCGCCACGTGTACATAGGCAACGTACCCGGGCACGACGACGAGAACACCTACTGCTACAACTGCCGCGAGCTGCTCATAAAACGCAACGGCACGCAGATAGAGAAGGTAAACCTCCTTAAGGACAGGTGCCCGAACTGCGGGTTCAAGATAAACGTCCTCGTGGATTAGCTCCAGTCGTCCGGCGGCCGCCGCAACCGTTCCACAACAAGTCCGATCGTTTCAGATTGTTTCACCCGGGCCGAACGCGAGCGCAAGCATAATAAACACGCCGGGCACATTATATTCAATGATAATGGACAAACTGGCCGCGCTTTGCATGGCGGCGATTCTGGCGCTTTCCGCCCTGCCCTGCGCGTCGCTGGCCGAGGCCTCGCTGCGCAACCCGGACATGCGCTTCTACAGGGCCGACGTGCAGCTCGATGCCGATGGCCGCAGCTACGTGCAGTTGGTAATGACGTTCAGGCAGCCCGAGACGAAGTTCTCGATGACCGTGCTCGGAAGGGTGGCGAACTTCAACGCCAGCAGCAACGCCGGGCCTGTGGAATGCCGCGTGCTGGTCAGCGGCACCAGCACCATAGACTGCTCCATGAACCTCACGGACATACAGAAGGAGCTGAAGCTCAGTTTCGACACCGCGGACTTCGTGAAGCCCCTTGACAGCAAGTTCTACTTCAGCGCAGACCTGACCCCGCACGCCTACGTGGACAATGCCGTAATATCGCTCAGGCTGCCGACCAACGCGCTGCTGGTAGGCGAGGACATATCCTCCAGCGTGCTGTCCTATCCGGGGAAGGCGTCGGCGCACATAGCTAGCGGCAACATACTCATAAACTGGGGCATATCCAATATAGCGGCCGCGGACCAGCTGAAGTTCGAGGTGCTGTACGAGAGCGTGGCCACGCCGCCGTGGCTCCAGATACAGCTCAGGTACTACGTGGTGGCGGGCGCCGCGTTCGCAGTTGTGCTCGGCTTCATACTCGTACGCCACTTGCGGAGGTCGGAGAAGCTCGTGCTGTCCGTGCTCGACGAATACGAGCGTAAGATAGTGGATATCATATCGGCCGAGGGCGAGGTCAAGCAGAAGAAGATCGTCGAGCTCACGAACATGTCCAAGGCAAAGGTCAGCCGCGTTATCAAGAGCCTGGCGCACAGGGGCGTGGTCGAGGTCGAGCACTCGGGCCGGACGAACCGCTTGCGCATGTCCAAGAAGAAACTCGAGGGCGAGTAGCCCCAACTTCAGGGAAACGGGCATACTAACACATAAAAAGCTATTTTAAGGCTTATTTTACATTAAAAAGCTCTTATTTACGTTTGGAAACAATTGGAAGCTCTCAAAGTGGAGCTTTTGCCTGTTTGAGGTTGTCGATTTTATACCTATGCAGGAACGTAAATTGTTTCATCCAAGTAATATATACCGTACGAATCAAACTAAATTCTAGAAATTCCCAAGCACGGTGGGTTATCGACCGCCGAGCGCAAGCTCGGTGGATGGTTCCTGCCGTGAATTAAAAGGATGATGTGAGAAAACAAACATGAAATCAACAAAATTAATGGCAGGATTCATGACTGCGTTAATTGCGTTACTCACAACAACGTCCCCAGTATTGGCCGCCACGCAGTTGGGCTCATACCCCACCTTCTTGGCGGGCACAGACGGAACACTGGGAGCTTACGTTGTGGTGGGCTCTACTGCAAACCCGGCGGACGTCGTGGGCGCGATAGATCTCGCGACCAGACTCGCTGAAGTCGGCAAGACTACGACTACTACGTCGTGCTCTGGCTCTTCAGCGGCCGTTGACGGAGTCTCGAAGGATACCGTAACTATCCAGAGAGGCTACCTCGACGACTTCTTCCCGGGAGCGATAAGGAGCTTCCACACGAGCAAGCTCACGACCGGAACTTTCAGCTGGGCCAGCAACAACTACGACTACTACGAAGACATACAACTCGGCTCTGATCAGATATACACGAGCCACGACTTCTCGACTACGGGCATCAACGGCACTCAGTCGTTGGTCATACCGACTAACGTCCTGAAGTACAGGTACGTCTTCAAGAAGGCCCTGAACCTTGGTTCCAAGAACGACGCGAAGGGTACTGCGACCGCACCCGAGTACACGTATCCGATCAACATCAACCTGCTCGGAAAGCCGTTCCAGATAGTTGGACTCGGCACCGCCCAGGTTGTCATGCTGTCCGGATCGATCGGCACTGCGACCGCGACCACTCCTCTCGTCTATGGAGACTACTCCGCCTATTCCGACCTCGGTAGCGATGCCGCTTGGGCGAGGGTCATAATCAAGGACAAGGCTGGCAACACTGTCGACACCCTGGTGATAACCTCGGGTAGCGACAAGACTTCCAGCGCTGCAGGTTTGACTGTCAAGGTTACCGCTGTCAGAGCATTGCAGGACGGTACTATAGTCGGTTCGGACCTCGTAATGGGCCAGACCAACAACATAGAAAAGACCTACCCTGCGACTTGTGACATATCCGGTACCGGAACGAGCGACTTCAAGTTCCCAGGTGAAACCGAATGGTGCATACAGGCCACTGGCATCACGACCGGAAACATAACTGTCGATGATGCCATAGAGGTCGTATACAAGCCAGCGACTACCAAGTACATCAAGTCGACTGACGCGACTCCGGCGCTAGCCCTGCCTAACAGCTACGGCTACCTCGGATTCGTCGGCACTGGCTTCAACTACGACTCCTGGATGACTCTGACGTTCACTCCGAAGACCGGATTGAGCGCCTACTGGGACAAGGACATGACCGGGGCTTCCAACTCCACTCTCGCCGCCTCGAACCTCAACGGTATAGAAATATCGTCTGATATCGCTGGCAGCATAGTGAACGGAACCAACGGTTACAACAAGGCCTACATCCTGTTCAACTACACACTCGCGAACACTTCCATGATACCAGTCATGGTAGGGTTCTGGGATTCTGTGAACAACAGAATCGCTGTTGACATAACAGCAGGCACTGCTTACTACAAGGTGCTTGCCCCTGACGGGGCAGTTGGAAACTCCAGCTACATCTTCAACTTCACTATAAGCTACAGCAACGGCGCGGCATCTGCCGACAAGCAGTACCTATGGTTCAACGTAACGAGCCCATTGGTAGGTGCTCTTACAGTCAACGGCGTCGGAGCCGGAGGAGCAAGCGTCTTCACCAGCATCGTGTTGGGTAAGACCGGAGCCGGGCAGTACAACAACTCCGTCTTGATTAACTACGTTAACAAGACGTCGACGTGGTCTGCTACGGCTATGCCTGAATACAGGCTCTTCTCCACTTCGACTGCAGAAGCCAAGGACGTACAAGCGTACTCGACTGACGTGAGCGGAGTTGAACAGAAGGTCGATGTTGGAACTACTGCCCAGGACGTTGTTACTGACGCTGGAAGCATAATAGTCTCGCCGAGTGCATACTCCGGTTCGGACATTGTGAAGGTCAAGGTACCTGCACAGGTTCTGTTCGCGAAGTTGTACGTAGGCAAGCTAGCCAGCGGCACATCAGGAAGCTCCGTATCGTACGCCAGCTATCCGTCAATCCCGATAACTTCGGCTGTGGCCAAGTTGGACACTGAGATAACCGCGACTGAGAAGGCGAAGAACCTTGTCGTCGTCGGCGGTCCGTGCGTCAACTCGGTCGCTGCTGCTGCTTTGGGAGTGACGTATCCGGCTTGCGGCGCAAGCTCGACCATCCCAGAGGGCAAGGGCCTGATAAAGGTCGTTGCCAGTCCTTACACTGAGGGCACTGGAAAGGTCGTGATCGTCGTGGCCGGCTGGGAAGCTGTCAACACTAGGACGGCGACGTCCGTGCTGCAGCAGTACAATACAAAGCTGACTGGAGTAACTGCATCATCTGTTGAAGTCACTGGCACTGTCGGTGCGCCGACTGTGACAGCGATCTAAAACAGGCTAGCAGTAACGTCAACCAAGACACAATGAAGGATTTAAACAAGAAGCCGGGAAAGGTCGAAAGGCCTTCCCCCTTCCCCTTCTTTTTTTTAACACGCGGCGTCCAGCTGTGCGCAGCGGCCGGGGCGCGCCGGGCGTCGTTCGGAAAGGATTTAATCGTGTGCGCTCCATAATTTATACCACGAGAGGCTGGCTGAAATGTCGAAGCTGCAGATAAGGCTGGAACCGGGAAGGGCGAGGAAGGTCGCGATTGCGCTGGCCGTCGTGGCGCTGCTGGCGTCGGCGGCGTACGTATACTACCGCTTCTTCCAGCCCATAACGATGATAGACTACAAGGGCACGGTATTGGCGTTCCGCACGGACCTGCGCGAGGCCGCGAAGGTGCCCGTTTATCCGGGCGAGAGCGAGCTGTACAGGGACACCATGCACCAGCTCGTGCAGAACGTCACCATAGTCTTCAAGGACGCCGGCTCCGACGGCAACCCGTACTACATAGTCGAGGAGGTCGAGATCGTCAACAAGATGAAGCTCGCCTACATGCTCACGTTCGGCACCACGGACCCGAACACGGGCGAAGTGACACCAGCCATGTCTCCGGGGTTCGACGCCATGGAAGTCGGTTCGTACGAGAACCTGCCCGGTAAGATACAGAACCCCATCATAGCCATAGTGCACCCGAAGTTCGCCAACGAGACGTCCGTGCGCAACGACGGCCACGTGACGTTCATCTCGGGCACCGACCTGCACCAGCTCGACCTCGCGACTGTCAAGTTCCTTATGGTCGAGCTCGGCATAACCGAATCCGACCTGTCCGCGTAGGGCCTGCCGGGCGTCGGCGGCAATCCGCAGCAAACAGTGAAGGAATATGCCATACCTGCTCTTCATATTCTTCGTGCTTTTCGTCGGCGTCTACATGGTGGTATGGTTCCTCCTGGCAGCCACGGCCAGGAAGGACAAGCTTCATGAGCGCGTATCCTGGGGCCGCAGGCCGCACGTCTCGATACTGGTGCCGGCGCGGAACGAGGAGAGGAACATAACGAGGTCGCTCGAGTCCATAGCCGGGCTGGACTATCCGAAAGGCAGGCTGGAGGTAATATTCGTAGACAACGGCTCCACCGACAGGACGGTCGAGCTGGCGGACCGCTTCAGGAAGGCCCTGCGGGGCTCGCTGAAGATGAAAATGCTGTCGGTCCCCGTGCCCGGCAAGGGCAACGCCCTGAAGGATGGTATGCGCCATGCAACAGGCGAGATCATAGGCGTGCTCGACGCGGACACGTACGTCGCGCCGGACTGCCTGAGCAGGATGGTGCCGTACTTCAAGGACGCGTCTGTGGGCGCTGTCACGAACTATGTGAAGCCGGCGAAGGCCGCTGGCATGATGGCCGCGCTGCAGGACATGGAATACGTCTTCAGCTCGTTCAGCAAGAAGGTGCTGAGCACGCTCGACTCGCTGTACGTGGTACCCGGCACGCTCTCCCTGATAAGGAAGGACGTCATAATGAAGGTCGGATTCCCGAACGACACGCTCACCGAGGACATGGACATGGCGATATGCATACTGAAGTCCGGCTACAAGATAGAGAACAACATGGACGCGGTCGCATACACTGCAATCCCTACGAGCCTCGCGGCGCTGCTGAAGCAGCGCGTCAGGTGGTACAGGGGTTTCATAGAGAATATGGTCAAGCATTCGGACGTGTTGTTCAACAGGAAATACCCGCACCTGGGCGGCTTCGTGCTGCCGTTCTCGAGCTTCCTTGCGGTTTTCGTCGGCGTGTCGCTAACGGCGATGCTGCTGCTGAGCATCCTGGATTCCGCGTTGCTGTCCGCTCGCAGGGTGCTCAACGTGCCCTTCGCCGACTCTTTGGACCTGCTGTCGGCTTCCTTGGGCACGGTCAACGCGGCGAAGCTGTTCGCGTCCCCGTACTCCAGTATAGTTTACGCGCTGATACTGGCGAGCTCGGTCGTCGCGGTGGTCGCCGCGTTCAGGCTGCAGAACATAAGGCTGCGCGACAGCATACTCCTGCTGCCGGTGTACTTCTTCGTGTACTACACCATGATAATGGTGTTCTGGGCCGTGTCCATAGCCGCGGAGCTGCTGAATGCGAGGAAGAGGTGGTAGTGCGCATGCGGCCCGCGCGCGGCCTTCCGAAACGTATAAATCAGCGATTACAACTAATAGAATCCGGGAGAACCGCATGAACATCTACGTCAAGGCATTCGCAATAACCGTCGCCGTATTCCTCTTCGGCCTGTTCGTCGGGCTGAACATCGAAAGGTTCATGCTCTCGGACCTGGAGGCCAGGTCCTCGTCGATAGAGAGCTCCATACGCGACATCGAGATCGAGATGCTGTATTTCCAGGGGCTCGGCGGCAACGAGTCGTGCACGTTCCTCAAGGAGGTTGTAAGGAGCACTAACAACAAGCTCGACGTGATGTCGGACCAGCTGAGCAGCTACAACGGCAAGGACATCGTTTTCACGTCCGGCCAGGTCGCCGAAGTCAAGGCCACGTACACGTCGCTGCTGATCAAGGACTGGATACTCCAGGAGAGGATAAAGCAGCAGTGCAACTCCACAGGCGTGTCGGTGCTCTACTTCTACACAACGGACGACTGCGACGACTGCGTGCTGCAGGGCGACACGCTCATGTTGCTCAAGGGGAACCTGAAGGACAAGCTGATGGTGTTCCCGCTCGACGTTGACGTTGATTCCAGCATGGTAGACATGCTCATGACCAAGTACGGGGTGGAATCCGAGCCTAGCATCGTAGTCGACGGCCGGCTCTACAGCGGCGTCGTGCAGAAGGACGCGCTAAAGGACATCGTATGCACCGGCCTCCCGGGCGCGTCGGAATGCGCCTGATTCCTACAGCAGCTTCAACCCGGCCGTGACCTCGTCCAGCCTCTCCTCGTCGGCCGGACCTATGCCAACGCACGTGACCGTGCCAGGCGCGGTCTGCGTCAGGCCGGCGTCGCGCACGACAAATGTCGGCAGCTTCCTCGAACCCGCCTTCCTCTGCAGCTCCATAAGCGCCTCGATGCCGTCGACCTTCAGAACCACCTTCTTCGAGCCCGACGACTCCCACGTCGCCACGGCCGCGCGGCCGGCCTTGAGCATCGCGCCCACGGACGCGTGCGCGACCTGCGCCGCGGTCTTGCCCGCTCCGAGCTTCAGGTCCTTCCGCACCACGATAACCTGCTTGTACGACATGCCGTGCACATTTAGTCTTGGCTTTCTGCGGATAAAAAACTCGGCCGAACGGATTTATACGAGGGCGGACAAACAATTTGGTATGAAGCTGCTGATGCCGCTGGCGGACGGTTTCGAGGAGATCGAGGCGTTCGTGCCGCTGAGCGTGCTGCGCGGGGCGGGCGTGCAGGTCGACTTGGTCGGCCTTGCAGGCAACCTTGCGACAGGCGGACATGGCGCGCGCGTCGCTACCGACAAACGGCTGGCTGACGTGCGCGTGGACGAGTATGACGGCATCGTGATACCAGGCGGCAGCCGCGGCTGCACGAACCTAGAACGCTCTAAGGCCGTGATGGATCTTATCGCTGCGATGAACGAGAATGGCAAGCTCGTTGCAGCGATATGCGCCGCTCCCGCGGTGCTTGCGAAGGCGGGCGTGCTGAAGAACCGCAAAGCTGCCGTGTATCCGGGCATGGAGCGCGATATCCCATATCCTCGTCCGGAGAAGGTCGTAGTCGACGGCAACGTCATCACGTCGCAAGGCCCGGGCACGGCCATGGAGTTCTCTTTGGAAATCGTAAAGCAATTGCTCGGTTCGGCCGAGGCGGCGAAACACAGGAAGGCGCTCGTGGCGTAGAGAATGTCGTAACAGCCGCATGGCTTTTAATCTTTTCATTCCAATAAAAACTTTATGTCGAACATAGTGGAAAAGCCAGTCAAACTGGAAATAGCCATCTATTCCGTCAAAGGCGAATCATGCGCCCTGATAGGAGGCTATGACGACAGCGACATCCCGCTTTCAGAAGCGAATCGTAAGCATGTTTACACCAAAACGTTACGCCCTGCGCTCGGCGAGGTGGAAGAGGCGCGTATAACCGACTACGCCGCAATCGCGGAGATGAAACCCATAGTCCGCAAACATCTTGAGAAAGACCTAGTAGACGCTCTCAACGGGTATGCCATGAGCATTGCAACCTACGATGTCCCTATTGAAGTCATGAACCAACGCGATGCATCGATTCGGAATGAGTCGTTGAAAGCTGTGCAATCTTTGGAGTCAGCGGAATCGTTCCTGTTAAGGCGTTTTAAGCCATTCACGATACATGTACAAGACACTTTAGGGATTGAGCTTTGAAATCAGTTGAAAGTTCCTTATCTTTATATCCGCCGAAATTTTAATTGAGGTTAGCCGCCACACGTACGTGGTACAGCGACAAGAAACATTTATATCCGATAAAAGAATTAACAGCTATGCGAGTGGTGATTAGCGCCCGTGATCAAAAAAGGCTAATAGAAACTGCGAAAAAACACACTGGTTTCACGTGGAGAAAACTAGCTTCGAAGTTAAACTTATCTGAATGTACATTGAGGAACGAGTGGCGCCATCAAATAAATCTTATTCCACAAAGAGCTTTCAATAAGATGCTAAAGTTATCGGGCTTGAACAACGTGAAAGTCGTCGAGTTGAAACCGGATAACTGGGGCCAGCGGCTTGGTGCGCTGAAAGCTAACAAAAAAAGAAACTATGCAATCAAACCTCCTAGAAAAGATGAGAAACTGTCAGAGCTCATGGGCATAATACTCGGAGACGGAAATATATCCGCTGACAGAGAAAACGGCGTGTACTGCTTGAAGATATTTTTCGATTCAAATAAAGAGGTAAAGTACGCTAAGTACGTCAAATCCGTTCTGGAAGACGTTTTCAAGATTGAGCCTAAATTGCGCAAATTCAAAAACAAAAACTGCATCTACCTAGTGATTCAAAGCAAAGGCGTTGTCGATTATTTGAAAACTCAGGGATTCTTTTCCGGCGACAAAATAAGAAACCAACTTACGATTCCGAGATGGATACAGAGCAACGAAAGATTTTTGCGTTGCTGCGTAAGGGGGTTGATTGATACGGACGGTTCGATTTACAGATTGACTCCGAATTGGCCAAATTTAACACAGATTCAATTCAAGAACCACAATAAAACACTCCTCGAAGACACAAGAGTGGCTTTGATAAAGTTGGGATTCAACCCATCAAAGATTCATGATGGCAACAGATTTGTTCTGACAAGAAAGGATGAAATAGCTAAATATATCAAAGAAGTAGGTACGATTAATAAGAAGAGCCCTGTCGTCTAGTGGCTAAGGATACGAGGCTTTGGGCTGCGCGTCTGAAGCGCTGATTTCAAGATGAAGAAAGCAGGAAGAACCCTCGGGACGGCGGTTCGAATCCGCCCAGGGCTATGGTTTTGGACGAGTGATGCGATTGTTCGACACCGCGCTTAACTTCCTCGTGGCCGAGTACGGCAACGTCGGACTCACGCTCGTGATGATACTGCAGACAATAATAGCGCCCATACCCTCGGAAGCGGTGCTGATGTTCGCAGGCGCCATAGGCATGAACGTCTTCGACGTGATGCTTTACGGCGGCCTGGGCACGATAATCGGCTCGGCGTTCGCGTTCCTCGCGGCGCGGTACTGGGGCCGGCCGCTGGTGTCGAAGCTCGTGGGCGACAAGTGGATAGGCCGCATAGACGGATGGATAACGCGCTACGGCCGCAAGGCGATATTCGTGTCGCGGTTGGTGCCGGTGATACCGTTCGACCTGATAAGCTACACCAGCGGGCTGACGAGCATGAAGTTCGCAGACTACTTCATCGCAACGGCGATCGGCGCGCTGCCGCGGTGTCTGTTCCTAGCGTACGTGGGCACGCTCGCGGGCGGCACGCTGCGCATGTTCGGCGCGAGCCTGGAGATAATGTTCGTCCTGGGCTTCGCCGGGTTCTTCGCAGTCGCATACGCGGAGAGGAAGGGCTACGTGGACAGGCTGAAGGATACCATTATAGGCGGGCTCGTCAAAAACAAGGTTAGGTAGATGCTGTATATGGACGCGGGCAAGATCTTCGCAAAGGCGCGCAAGGAGAAGCGCAGCGTGCTCACGCCGGACGAATGCTTCGAAGTGCTGCGGCAGTACAAAATCCCGGTCGCGGCGTACGCCGTGGTGCGCGACGCCGAGGAAGCGGCGAAGGCCGCTGCCAAGATTGGTTATCCGGTCGTGCTGAAGGTGATATCGAAGAAGGTCACGCACAAGACCGACGTCGGCGGCGTCGTGCTGGACATCGACACACCCGAGGCGCTCGCCGCGGGCTTTGCGAAGATGGCGGCGAAGCTGAAGAAGGCCGGCGTGCGGGCTGATGCGGTGCTCGTGCAGGCAATGGCGCCCGCGGGCCAGCAGGTGATCGTCGGCGGCAAGAAGGATCCGCAGTTCGGACAGACCGTGCTCTTCGGCGCTGGCGGCGTGTACGTCGAGCTTATCGGCGACGCGGCGGTGCGCGTCACGCCAGTCAGCAAGGCCGACGCAGTCGCGATGATGGCCGAGACGAAGATGTATGCCGCCCTGAAAGGCTTCCGCGGCAAGGCGTATGACACCGAGGCCGTGGCGGACGTCATCGCTAAGGTGTCGAAGCTGCTCACGGACAACGAGGATATCGCCGAGTTCGACATCAACCCCGTGGTCGTGATGCCGGACAGCGGCGGCGTGGTTGCGGTGGACGCGCGGATAATCCTCGGCTAACCGCGGCGGTGCGTGCGCATGCCTGACTGGAAGACGCACATCGTTTTAGGGCTGATCGTTGCAATCGGCTGGGCTGCCGCGTTCCCGCTCCTCGGAATCGCTTCGAGCGCGGAGAAGCTGTTCTCCGTCGCCTTCGTCGCGGCGTTCGCGTCGCTGTTCCCCGACATCGACATAAAGAACTCGAAGATGCGGTGGATTGTCGCGCTGCTCCTGGCCGCGTCGGTCGCTGGCGCGTACGCGTTCCTCTTCCCGCAGACGTGGTTCTACGCCGCGGCGTATTTCGCGCTCGTCTTCCTGCTCGTGAAGTACCTGCCCACGAAGCACCGCGGCCTGACGCACACGCTGCCGTTCGCGCTGCTGTTCGCCGCGGCCGTCGCGGCCGTTTATGCGGGATTCAAGCCGTCTTTCGCCGTCGCCGATGCAGCGGCGTGGTTCCTCGTCGCGCTGTCCGGCTATGCGATGCACCTGCTCGCGGACTCGGTGTTCTAGAACAAGCCGTCATTTCGCGAGTTCGAATATCTTCCTGTTCAGCTCGAAGTACTTTTCCGGCACGCTCTCCTTGATCGCCTCGAGCAGCAGCTCGCGCCTGATCGGCAGCAGCCCGCGCGCGCTAGCGATGCCCAGAAGGTAGATGTTCGACATCACCGCCGAGCCCGCTTCGCGCTCCGCTATGCCCGTGGCGTCCACGTCGATGACCTGCTTCGAGAACGCCTTGAGCTTCGCCTTGACGTCCGCGGGCTCCGGATATTTGTCTCCGAGATCCGTCACGGACACGGGCACGATCTCGTGCGTGTTGATTATGAAGTGCGTCCTGCCGGCCGTGCCCATCTTGGCGGCGCGCAGCCCTTCCAGCGGCTCGAGCGCGAAAACTACATCGGCGTGGCCAGCCTTGATGAGCGACGAGTACACCTTCGCGCCGAACCTCACCTGCGACGTCACGCTCCCGCCGCGCTGCGCGAGACCGTGCAGCTCAGACATGCGCACGTCGTAGCCCTGCTTGAACGCAGCGGCGGTGATTATCTCCGCGAGCGTGAGTATGCCCTGGCCGCCAACACCTGCTACGGCTACGTTGAACTCCTTCGCGTTCGCATCGTCCTTCGCTTTTGCGGCCATGAAAATCATCTATTTCTTCATCTTCGGCCTCACTACCCCCGGCCTGCACAACTGCACGCAGGAGGCGCATCCCCAGCACAGGCTCTGGTCTATCTTCAGCCCGCCCTTCCTGTCGGGCGCGTATGCCGGGCAGCCGTATTCCTTGAGCTTCTTCAGCTCCTCGAAAGTCGGCTCGCCCGCGACCTCGAACGTGACGAGGTTGCCCATCTTCCGCTTCTCGCGGTAATCGAGCAGCGCGCACCTGCGCTTCGCAACGATAACAGAGACCTCGTCGAGCTTCATGAACTCCTTCACAATCGCCTCGAGCTCGCGCATGTTGTACGGATCCACGACCTTCACATGCTTGACTCCGAGCGCAGTGGCGATGTCCGCTATGCTGACCTCTTCGGTCGGGTCGCCAACGCCAGTCTTTCCCATGCCGGGGTTCGGCTGGTGGCCCGTCATCGCGGTTATCCGGTTGTCCATCACCACCACGACGGGGTTGGACTTGTTGTAGACCATGTTGAGCAGCGCGGGCATGCCCGCGTGGAAGAACGTGCCGTCGCCTATGAACGCTATGACCTTCTGCGCGCCGCCCGTCACGTTGTTGGCCTTCTTTATTCCGTGGGCCACGCCTTCGCCCGCGCCCATCGCCAGCAGAAAGTCCTGGGTCTCGAACGGCTGGAATATCCCCAGCAGGTAGCATCCGATGTCGCCTGCGAACACCGCGTCGGCGCCTGCGGCGTTCTTGACCGCGTAGAACGTGGACCGGTGCGGGCACGCCGGGCACAGCACGGGGAACCGCCTGGCCAGCGAGCCGCTTACGGCCGCGAACTTCTTCGCCTGCGCGTCATAATCGAAAACGGTCTTCTTGCCTGCCGCGGCCGCGATCGCCTTCTCCAGCAGCTCGGTGTTCAGCTCGCCTGCGGCCGGCAGCAGCTTGCCCGCGCCCTCCGCCTTGCCGAACACCTTCAGCTTCGGGTTCGCGTCCTTCGCCAGCGCCAGTATCTCCTTTTCGAGCACGGGATCGAGCTCCTCGGCCACGAGCACGGCCTTCAGCCCGCCGACGAAGCTCTTGATGGCCTTCTCCGGCAGCGGGTACGTCGTGCCGAGCTTGAGCACGGGCAGCTTCAGCCCGAGGTCGCTCATAGCTTCCATCACGTAGTTGAAGGCCGAGCCGCACGTTATCACGCCCAACTCCTTGCCCGCTCCCGCGTTCAGCACGCGGTTCAGCTCGGAGGTCTCGAACACGGCGCGCACGTTCTCCATCTTCTGCACTATCTTCTCGTGGAGCGCGATTATCGCAGGCGGCATCGTAAAGTACCGGGCGCGGTCCTTCACGAACCTGGCCTTGCGGTTGCCGCGCACCACGTCGCCGAGCGTCACTATCGTGCGGCTGTGGTCGACGCGCGTCGTGAGCCTGACGAACACGGGCGTCTTGAACTTTTCAGAAATGTCGAAGGCGCGCTTGACGAAGTCTATGCATTCCTGCGAGTCCGACGGCTCGAGCATGGGTATGTGCATCATGCGCGCGAACGCCTTGCTGTCCTGCTCGGTCTGCAGGCTGCTCCATCCGCTGGGGTCGTCGGCGAACGCGATAACCAGCCCGCCGTCCACGTCCACGTACGCCACCGGGCCGACGGAATCGGAAGCGACGTTCAGCCCGAACTGCTTGAACGATACCATCGCGCGCAGGCCGGACATCGCGGCGCCCGCTGCCGCTTCGAACGCGACCTTCTCGTTCGTGCTGTACTCGAAGTACACGCCGGCCTTCTTCGCTATCGCGGCGAAAGTGTCGCCTATCTCGCTTGCTGGCGTGCCCGGGTACGTCGAAGCGAACTGCACGCCCGATTCGAGCGCGCCGCGCACGACGGCCTCGTTGCCGAGCATCACGGCCTTCCCACCGGCCTTCCCAGAAACCACGTCCTCGGCCATGCGCGACCACCGCAACTGTATATAATGATTCGGAGCGATTTAAATAAATCCGTTGGCGCGGGGGATGCGATGGATGTTGAGGAAAAATGAAAAACGAAGAACGTGCAACGCGTCGATGGTCGGTCAAAAAATTTAAAACGGCCTACTTCTTCTTTTTCTTCTTCGCCACTTTTTTACACCTCAGGTTTGTCGATAATATTATTTGTCCTTCCTTCAATATAAACGTGAGCAAAATTTTTTTGAAAAATTTTACCGCGGATTGCACGCGCGACGCCTGTCAGAAAAGCGTTTATCCGCCGGAAGCGAATATGTTTTATGAAAATAAAAATTTCCGCGACGTTCGAGGGAAAGTGCGACGTCTGCAACGAGGAGAAGGTCGTATTCACCGCCGGCGACGAGGACACGAAGAAGGCCGTCACCATCTGCCGGGACTGCGCGGCCGAGAACGCCGGCTCGCAGACGTCCGACATAGTGGAGAAGTACGGGCACGTGGACGAGTCGCTGTTCTCAGGCGATGCCGTCAGCATCCAGGGGATGGACAAGCTGATGTCGAAGATAGCGAAGCTGAAGGATGACGAGAAAGCAGCGAACGGCAACAACTGAGCGCGCGGCGCGGCTGCGGAAGCGCGCATGCGGATGCGATTTATGTTTGCGCGATGAATTCTGTTTCGTGGGACTTTGGAGATAGACTACGGCAAGCTCATGGACAAGGTGAAATTCTGGAAGTCCGCGATCGAAGCGGCGAAGGACTTCACGGGCACCTCCCCGCCGAGCGTTTTCGTGGGCAAGTTCGGCTATCCGAAGGTGTACGTGGGAGTGCTCGCGCCGCCGGTGCACCAGGATCAGGCGGAGGCGGCGCTGCTCGACTCGCCGGAACGCTGGTACGCGGGCCGCGCGACCATCCCCGAAATCCTCAACTACCGCGGGCAGATGATTTATTCGCGCACAACGATGCCGGTGAAGGCCGCGTCCAGCCAGTCGAACACGCCAGGAAAGCTGGTGGACGCCGTGCAGGAGATCGCGATGGTGAAGAAACCCGCTGACATCGAGGTGCAGCTGCAGAAGCGGCCGACGTTCAACATGCGGTTCGACGCGTGGGCCGCGCCGGTCGGCAGCCCGGCGCCGCTCGAGGCCGTGAAGCTGACGGAGAACCCGGTGATCGAGCACAAGGTCGACTATCTCGTTTCCGATACCGATCTGAAGGCGCAGGATGCCGTCGGCAGGCTATACGACTACGGCCTGCCTGTAAGCCGCATACAGAAGATGTTTTCTGCAGGCTTGCTGGGCGTGCGGTTCCAGCGCAAGTTCGTGCCAACGCGCTGGGGCATAACCGCCGTCGACGACATCCTCGGCCGCCGCCTGGTGCAGCGCGTCAAGGACCACCAGCAGATCGGCGAGTTCCGGCTTTTCTCGAACGAGTACCTGGGCAACCATTACGAAATTCTGCTCATCCCCGGGCCGTACGAGTACGAGCTCGTCGAGTCGTGGGACGTGGAATCGATGCAGCCGAAGATCGATTCCGATTACGAGGGCTACGGCATGCGCAAGGAGTATGCCAGCAGCACCGAAGGCGCGTTCTACAGCGGGCGCCTGGGAGTGGCGGAGTACTTGGACGGCGTGAAGCGCCAGTCCGCCGCGCTGATCGTGCGCGAGGTGCGGCCCGAATACTACGCGCCTATGGGCATCTGGCAGCTGCGCGAGACCGTGCGCGGCGCGTTCGCCAAGCAGTTCGAGAGCTTCGGCACGCTCGACGAAGCGGTCGCGGCGCTGAGCCGCAGGCTCATCGTGGGCAGGCGCTGGACGGTGAAGAGCGAGCTGCTTCGCAACCGCCGCGAGCAGACGAGGCTGCGCACGTTCTTCCGCGCCAAGGACGCCGCCGCGCGGTAGCCGCTATCTCTTCCTGAGCGCGGGCTTCTTCGCTGCAGGCTTTTTCGTTTTCGCCGCAGCGGCGACAGGCCTCGGCATCACGCGGCCGTACTCGAGCGGCTTCGCGCACTTGGCGCACGTGGGCGTGCCGTTCTTTATCATTATGTCGTCGAATCCGAGCCTGCCGTGCTCGGGACAGAAGCATCTCGCCTGCATGAGCCCGCACCGTTCACCCGCCGCTGTACGCGGGCATCTTCATAGAAATCAGGTTCGCTATGCTCGCCACGAGTTTCGGCTCCACGACTATGATGTCGCTCGCCGTGACTATGCCCACCAGCTTCTCGCCGTCCACCACGGGCAGCTTCTTTATCTTGTGCTTGACCATCAGGTCCACGGCCTGCTCGATCGTGCTGTCCGGCGCGACCGTGACCACCTCGGGCGACATGATCTCGCTTATCGTCGTGTCGTCCGGGTTCCTGCCGGCCGCCACGGACTCGAGCACGTTGTGCTCCGTTATTATGCCCGCGATGCCCGCCTCGCCGACGACCACGAGGCTGCCTATGTTGTACTTGTTCATCACTTCCGACGCTTCGCGTATGGTCGCCTCGGCCTTCGCCACGACCACGTTGGTGTTCATGACGTCCTTTACAAGCATAGCATTAATTTCGTCCCGCAAACTATTAAGCATTCGCTGGAAACATTGTGCGCGAAATCTGTTTCAGCGCGCGCAAATCCATTTAACCTTCACATCACAATTACATTATGCGAACGTCCTTCCGACCCGACATGGTGACTTGCCTATGGATGCTGCCGAACCCGAGGAGGTGCTCGAGGTGCTGCGCGGGATGAAGAGGCGCGGCGCCGAAACGCTGCAGCTGAAGGAGGTTTTCAAGTCCGTGATAGGCAAGGGCATATGCGAGTCGAGCCGCGGCGTGTCCGACTGCCTGCGGCAGTTGCAGCGCGACGGCAAGATACACACGCTGAACCGCGGCGTGGACATAGAGCTGCTCGAGCACGTCAAGGTCGAGTACGTCCAGTCGTCGCTCGCGCATGCGAGACGGTAGGCGGGATTCATGGCTAAGCAGAAACGCAGGGCAACGAAGCGCGCGTCCGTGGAAGGCGCCGGAAAGCTACTGACGCGCCAGGAGATGCGCGTCGAGCGCTTCATCCTCAAGCAGATCGACGAGTACATCCGCCTGCACAAGGAGCACGAGAAGGATCTGAGATACATAGGCTGAGCGCAGGCAGACTCACTTTTTCTGCGGTTGCGGTTTCGGGTTGGTTTTTGCTTCGCGTTTTTCGAGCAGGTAGCCTGCGACCACGAGCAGCACGCCAGCCACGAACGCGGCGAGCAGCATGTTCGTCATCGGGTCGATTGCCTTGCCGACTATGCCGCCGATGTCTACGCCTTCCGCGGCCAGGCCGGTGCGCGCGTCGGCCGGAAGGAACGAGGACGCGTAGTCCTTTGCGAACGGCAGTAAAAAGTACGATATGCCGACGAACACCAGCTGCATGCCTATGCATTTCATCCTCTCCGGCCAGCTCTCGGACGCAACGATTATTATCGCCGCGCCTGCAGCGGACACCGCGAGCAGCGTCAGCTGCACGGACCTGAGGAACGCGTTGCCCTGCTCGGAGAACACGACGAGGAGCTTGCCCTGCTGCACGCAGTCGACGAACCCGCAGTCGTACGTGGTGTGGTACAGGCCGTCTGCCACGGCTCTCGCGGTGAGCGCGCCCACGACCGCTGGTATGTCTGTCGTATTCGCAGTTGCTGCTATGAGCTCGGCGCAGTTTATGGACATCTTGAGGTTGCCGCTTCCGCCGAACGCGCTGGCGCTCATGGACGGACCGTCGATCGACTGCTTGTCCTGGCACGTCGTCAGGATTGCCTCCCTTGCCTGGGCCGCGTCGAAGGTCGCGGAGTTGCCACGGACGCTGCTGGCTATCTGCGGCCCGAGCACGCTGACCAGCAGCGAGCTGACGCTGTCGTGGCTCGTGAACTCGGCCAGGCCTATGGAAACTATCGCAAGCGCGAGCGCGACCGAGAAGACCGTGGCGCCTAACGCCTTGGCTACGCCGCGCAGCATGCCCATAGATAGTTTTTGTAGGACGCTGCTTAAAAACCGGTGTACGTCTGCGCTGTCCTACTCGTAAAGCTCGCGTCCCCGCTCGTTGTAAATATCCGGATAGGTCTCTTTCAAAAATCCCTTTATATCATCTTGGATTTTTGTAGATTGTGCCAGGGATTGCCACGTGTCGCCCGCCCTGAATTTCAAGATAGCCTTGCCACCCTCCAGATACGGACGTCTCACGGCCAAATCTCTGGCCTCGAGTTTTCCTAGAATCCTGCGCACTTTGCGAGATTCTAGGCCAGAAATCTCGGATATCCTGGAAACTGTCATGTTCTGCTCGGGGCTGATATAGTCCGCCGAATACAGTATGTACATTATTGCACGTACGTTTTTTTTATATTTGCTGCCACCCATAGGATACGACATCGCGTCCATAACGCTTTCAAGACGTTCGAACGGCATAATTTAAAATTGCTTTGAAAGTATTTATCCCAATCTCGTCCGAGGCGGCCGCCGAAAGTCTCAGCCCGCTTCGCCCTCTTCCTCGCGCTTCTGCCCGTCCTGTATGAACATCTCCTTCTCAACGTACTCCTTGGTCTGCGGCACCGCGATACCGCCTGCGCCTGAAAGCTCTAGCAGGCCCGCCTTCAGCCGCGTGACGAACGCGCCCAGCCTGCTCGGCGCTTTGTATTCCTCGCCCGAAAGGCTTGCAGCGAGCTTCATGAACCCGACGCTTGCGGCCGCGTCCGGCTCCGCGCCCACGATCGGCGCGCCAGTCACGATGCTCTGCGGGACGCCCGTGTCGAACGGTATGCTGCCCAGCACGGGCATGTCGAGCGCGGCCTCGACCGTGCGCTCGCGCAGCTCGTGGCCCCTGCCCGTGACCATGTTCAGGACTATGCCGACCTTCTTGTGCCCGAGCTGCTTGATTATGCTGATGGAGCGCAGCACGTCGTTCATCGCCGGCACCATGGGGTTCGTGACGAAAAGTATCTCGTCCGCGGCGTTCAGCACGCACACCGCCTCGCGGCCAAGCCCGGGCGCCGAGTCCAGCAGTATGAAATCGTACCTGTCCGGGTCCACGAGCCCGGCAACTATCTTGCGGAACTTCTTCAGGTCCAGGCCTATCAGGTCGGCCATGTCGAGCGACGCCGGGATGAAGCGCAGGCCGTCGCAGTTGTACACGGCCGTCTCGGCGTGCGCCCTGTCCAGCATGACATCGTTAAGCGTGCGCTTGTAGTCGTTCACGCCGAGGTAGTAGCCGAGGTGCGGCGTGGACAGGTTGCAGTCGACGACGAGCACGCGCTTGCCGAGCGCCTTCAGCGCGAGCCCGAGGTTGGCCGTCACGGTCGTCTTGCCTACGCCGCCCTTGCCAGAAGAAATGCCGATTACCCTCGTCACTGCCGGTGCCTCGCATAACGCGCCCTGGCGCGGATAAAAATAGATTTCTGTTTTGCCGAAGATAAGCTTTTTTTTCGGGCGCCTGCTCGGACGCGCGGCGGGCGTGCGTCTGTTTTATAAACGCTGAAGTAGATGATAAGTGGTATCGAAGCGGAAGGGCTGTTCCTCATGGCAGAAGAGTCGGAAGCTGTAGTCGAGACGAAAGGCCTCACGAAGAAGTTCGGCGAGTTCGCGGCCGTGGACGGCGTCAACCTCGCGATACAACCGGGCGAGATATTCGGGCTGCTCGGCCCGAACGGCGCGGGCAAGACCACGCTCATATCCATGCTGTGCACCACGCTCATGCCCAGCGCCGGCAGCGGGACGATCAGCGGGTTCGACGTTGCGAAGCGTCCGGGCGACGTGCGGCGCAACATCGGCATAGTCTTCCAAGAGCCTAGCCTCGACGACCGTCTGACAGGCCGCGAGAACCTGCAACTGCACGCGACGCTGTACGGGCTCGACGCCGCAACAGCAGCCAGTCGCATCGAAAGCGTGCTCGACCTGGTGGAGCTGAAGGACAAGGCCGATGCGCTCGTGCGCACGTACTCGGGCGGCATGAAGCGCAGGCTGGAGATCGGCCGCGGGCTCGTGCACTACCCGAAGGTGCTGTTCCTCGACGAGCCGACCGTGGGCCTGGACCCGCAGACGCGCGAGCACATCTGGACGTACATCAAGGACCTGGCGCAGCGCGAGCGCATAACAATACTGATGACGACGCACTACATGGAGGAGGCGGAGGCGCTGTGCACGCGCATCGCCATCATCGACCACGGCAAGATCATCGCGCTGGGCACGCCGGACGAGCTGAAGGCGATGCTCGGCGGCGAGACCGTGGTGCTGAAGGTGAAGGACGCCGACAATGCGGCGGTGCAGGCGAAGATGGCGGCGGCGTTCCCGGATGCGAAGCGCTTCGACGGGCAGATGGTGCTGTCGGTCAAGTCGGCGGAGAAGGAGCTGAAGGGCATATTCGACGACGCGCGGAAGGCTGGCATAGAGGTGCTTGAGACGAGCATGCACAGGCCCACGCTGAACGACGTGTTCCTCAAGCTCACGGGCCGCGAGATACGCGACGAGAAGGCAGGTGCCGCGGACATGATGCGCATGCACGCGATGCGGCACGGAAGATGATGCGAGGCTGACGACATGACGGACATGAAGAACGAGCTGATGGGCGTTTATGCTGTGTGGCTGCGCGAGTTCAAGCGCTTCTACCGCGACCGCGGTTCGCTGCTGGGTTCCATCGCGCGCCCGCTGATGTGGTTCCTGATAATCGGCGGGGGCATGGGCGCGTCCATGAGCGCGTCCTCGGCGCTTGCGGGCGCGGACTACTTCGCATTCATAGCGCCGGGCATAATCGGCATGACCATACTGTTCACGTCGCTGTTCCAGGGCGTGTCGGTCATATGGGACCGCGAGTTCGGGTTCCTGAAGGAGATGCTCGTGGCGCCCGTGTCGCGCACGACCATCGTGATCGGAAAGGCCCTGGGCGGAGCCACGGCGTCGCTGTTCCAGTGCGTGATAATAGTCGCCGTTGCATATGCCATCGGCGTGCACTTCTCCGCGGCCGCGCTGCTTGCGATGCTGCCGCTGATAATAATCATCTCCGTGGGCTTCACTTCGATGGGGCTGACCATCGCGTCGTTCATGGACACGATGGAGGGCTTCAACGTCATCATGAACTTCATCGTGATGCCGATGTTTCTCCTGAGCGGCGCGCTGTTTCCCATCTCCGCCACAGGAGGCATAATGTCTACGGCCGTTTATCTGGACCCGATGACCTACGGCGTGGAGGCGCTGCGCTACGCGGCCATCGGCGTGTCGTCTATAGACCCGATGCTGTCGCTGTCGGTCGTGTTCGCGTTCACGGCCTTGATGGCCGTCGTGGCCACGGTGTCGTTCAGCAGGCGGAAATAAATCCACATGCCGCAAGTTAGTGTTAACGGTTCGGTGTTTTTCATGGACGCTGACATGGAAGCAGGGTTCTACTACCAGCCCGCGTTCGTCGGCCGCAGGAGGCGAGACTGGCCGAGGCTTACGGTCGCGCTGATCGCGATATGCACGGCCGCGTTCGTGCTGGACATGCTCACTGGCGTTTCGGACTGGCTGGCGTTCACGCCCGCGGCGATGTCCGCGCAGCCATGGACGCTCGTCACCGCGATCTTCATGCACGCCGGCTTCGAGCACCTGTTCTTCAACATGTTCGCGCTGTACATCTTCGGCGCGTACCTCGAGGCGCGCGTGCGGCCCGAGCAGTTCCTGCTGCTGTTCTTCGCCGCGGGCATACTAGGCAACGTCGCATATTGGGCAACGGACCCGTCCGGCATCGTGCCAGCGGTGGGCGCGAGCGGCGCGGTGTACGGCGTCATGGGCATGCTCGCGGCGCTGTACCCGCGGCTGACGGTGTACGTGACGTTCGTGCCGATGCCCATGGTGTTCGCCGCGGTGATGTGGTTCCTGCTCGAGTTCGTCGGCTTCTTCACGCCCTCGGACATCGCGCACCAGGCCCACGTGGCCGGGCTCGCGGCGGGCGTGCTGTACGGGCTGTGGCTGAGGCGGCAGCGCGACAAGCCCGCGTACTTCTGGGAGCGCTGACGCTGCGCCGAAGACGGCTTAAGCTTCAACGCGAATCATTTCTTATCAATTTTCCGCGAGGAAGGGCGCTTGGCTGCGGCGAAAGTTGCTAGAGTTCCTATTCAGTCACCCACCCACCTCGAAACGCTGGACGAACGAATATCAAGTATAGCAGCAGAGAAAGGCGAGCCTTTCCCGTTCGAGTTCTACGAGAGGTGCCTATTCGTGGACGAGGCCACGCTCCCATATTCCAAGACGAAAATCTGGCCTTACGGGGAGTTCGATGATAGACTGAAAGGCATGGGTATGGGCATCGGCATCCTGAAGGCCTGTGAAAGGTATGGTCGAGACAACTCCTGCATGCCAAGCTACAGGATGAAGCTCGCGCACTACGAGGCGATAGTGTCGTACAACAAGGGGAAGACTGCGCACTGGCAGTTGCTGTCTAGCGCGATGGTCGACCCGTTCAACGCCATATGCGACAAGACGTACAAAGGCCACGGCAAGGTGGACGTGTACGCGTGCACGCAGAGCAACATGTTTCTGCAGGACCATGCCGAATCCTTCGACAGGAGGCTGAACTTCGTGGAGATAAACGGCAGTCCAACGGTGAAGGCCAACCACAGGTACGAATACCTCTTCAAGGAGGAGGTCGGCCGGCTGGTGAAGCGCAAACTGTGGATTGATAAGGAGCCGGCTGTCGTCGACGCGTTTTTCGACAAGAAGACACGCGACAGAATCCTGAAGGAAGGCGTAATATGGAACATCAAGGACGAGCTTGCCGCGAACATCGAACGCGTGAGGACTGAGAGGTGGGAGGCTGACCGCGGAACCGACCCCACGCAAACCAAGATTAGGCAGCGCGGCCAATAGCTATTCATGAAGATCGACTTCGACGCGCTCATCGACCGGCACCTGATGCGCGAGCAGCGTCCGAAGGCCGTGGGCAAGTATTACCCTTCTGAAATAGGCAAGTGCATACGCAACGTCTGGTACTCATATAACCATCCTACGGAGATCAAGCCCGAGCTGCGGCGCGTGTTCGAGATGGGCAACATACTGCACGACTTTGTCATCGAAGTCCTGCGCGACACGCGCAACGGCGACGTGCAGCTTCTGGACGCGGAGATGCCGTTCAAGCTCGAGTTCGGCGAGGCGGACAGCAAGTTCGTCGTCTCGGGCCGCATAGACGACCTGCTGCTGCTCAAGTCCGGCGACAGGAAGATTCTGGTCGAAGTCAAGTCGTCGAAGACGCTGAAGTACATGCGCGGCCCGATGGCGCACCACAAGACGCAGCTGCAGTTCTACATGTACGCCACGGGCGTGCACGACGGCGTGATGCTCTACGTGGACAAGCAGACGCTGCAGACGAAGAGCTTCGAGGTCGACTTCTCGCACGACCAGGCCATGCGCATCCTCAACAAGTTCCGCGCCCTGCACAAGCATCTGACCGCAAGCACGCTTCCGGCGCCCGAGGCGAAGAAGCTGCCTGACGAGAAGTGGATGTGCCGCTACTGCGAGTACGTTGAAAAGTGCGCGAAGGACGAGAAGTGACGTAACATAGGAAAGCTCTTTGCCGAGGACGCGCAATTAGGAATTATGGAATTGAAGGAGCTGCAGGAGCTCGTAAAGAGGACGAAATCGGAGCTGGACAATAAGGGCAAGCTGACGTGGCCGGCAATGGCGCTCCTGGCCGACCTGGTCGAGGAGGTCGGCGAACTGGCCGAGTCTGTAAAGTCGGCGGAAGGCTTCAAGCCGTACAAGAAGATGCCCAGGGGAAACATCTCCAGGGAGGTTTCGGACATACTGTTCAGCCTCGCAACCATCGCGAACCACTACGGCGTCGACATGGAAGCCGAGTTCCTGAAGACGTTGGACGGGTACAAAAACAGGTTCCTCAAGTGACAGCCATTCTTAAGTTTTAAGTTGTAAACAATCATCATGCCAAAATTCAGGACCGCTATAATAGGTCTTGGCAAGCAGGCCCTCGACGACCACATACCCGCAGTTTTGAAATCCACGAACGTGGATCTGGTGGCCGTCTGCGACACGGATGAAAACAAGCTGAATTCCTTTGAAACCACGGCCGCCAAGTACAACGACTTCAGGAGTATGATGAAAAGGGAAGCCCCGGACTTCGTAATAGCGGTGACGCCACATAACGTCTACAATGAAATAATCGAGACCGCCGGGGATTTGCGCATCCACATAATGAAGGAGAAGCCTTTCGCCATGAACTTGGCCGAAGCTAAGAAATTCTACAGGATAAGCGAGGAGACAGGGATACAGATAATGACGACGTCGCAGAGGAGGTTCAATCCTGTATATAATTCTTTCTTCCAGCTGAAGGATGCCATAGGGAAGCCGCTGTTTGCTGATGCCAGATACACGCTTGCCCTAAAGGAGCCCCACAAAGGCTGGAGAGGTGACATCACAAAAGCAGGTGGCGGCTGCATAATAGACATGGGCTATCACATGATCGACATGTTCGTATGGTACCTCGGCCTTCCAAGCAGGGTGCACGCGGAATTCTCCAAGAACCATCAGGGAGAAAGCTGCGACGTCGAGGACATGGCGACTGTTATGATGTCCTACGAGAACGACCTGTACGGGTCGCTCCTGTTGTCAAGAGTGTTGCCTCCGAAAACAGAACATTTCAACCTCCTGGGTGCAAACGGCCGTGTGGAGGTCCAGCGGGGGTCGATCAAGAGATTTGACAGGGAAGGCAACGAAACGGAGGCGCTCTATAGGGACGGGTCGTGGGGCATAGCCGCGGTCAACCAGGTGGACTACTTCTGCGAAGTCCTCCGTGGGAAGAAGGAGAACATAGGAAGCCCGAAAGAGCACCTGAAGCACGTGAGCATAATAGACGCTTGTTACAAGTCGAAGGAGGTCGGATGCTACGTAAGCCCGGCCGAACTACTCCGAGAGGTGATATGAGATGACCGGTAAGTTGGCCGTAAACGGCGGGAAGCCTTGTATTACAAAGGAAGGGCCGCATTATATCTGGCCGATAGTGACCGACGAGATGAAATCCGCAGTTCTCGGGCAAATGGACGAGTCGCTATCGGTATACGACAACTCGGGGGTCATAGGCAGACTCGAGAAGAAGTTCGAAGACTACTTCGGCCTAAAGCACGCGTTACTGACCAATTCCGGCACCACGGCACTCTGGTCTTTGTACGTAGGCGCCGGCCTGAAGCCAGAGGACGAGGTGATAGTCCCAGCCTACACCTTTTTCGCAACAGTAACGCCGCTGTTGTTCACGGGTGCCGTGCCCATGCTTTCAGAGTCCTGCATGGATGGGAACATAGATCCTGGAAGGTTGGAGGAAAGGATAACCGATAAGACAAAGGCGATGGTCGTTACGCACATGTGGGGGCTCCCGTGCAAAATGGACAGGATAACCGAAATAGCGAAAAAACACGAACTCGCACTGTTCGAGGACTGCTCGCATTCGCATGGGGCTACCATAGACGGCAAACATACCGGGACGTTCGGCAATGGAGCCGCGTGGAGCCTGAACGTCCAAAAGCAGGTTTCTGCAGGGGAGGGCGGCGTCATAGGGACTAACGATGACGAAATATTCTACAGGGCGCTGCTGCACGGGCAGTACAACAAGAGGTGCCTCAAGGAGATACCGAAGGAGCATCCGCTGTATAGATACGGCGTAACCGGGATGGGCATGAAACTCAGGATACACACGCTCGCGGCAGCGATAGCGGACCAACAGTTCGGAGGGATAAACGAGTCCCTGAAGACAAAGAGGTACATGGCGGACGAGATGGTGAAGGAACTGTCCGGGATTCCCGGCATAGAGCCGCCCAGGGTGCCGTCAAACGTAAAGCCGACGTGGTACGCCTTCCTCATGCAATACAAGCCGGAAGAGCTAGGAGGACTTCCTGTGAGGAAGTTCTACGACGCCGTCAAGGGGGAAGGCGGCAAGGAGATAGACATGCCAGGATCGACATGCCCGCTGAACTACCATCCGCTGTTCCAGGACCCGGGCGGGATGTTCCCTCAATACGCTGGCAAGTTCAGCTATACGAAAGAGGACTTCCCTGTCGCCAAGAATTTCCACGAGAATTCCCTGAAGCTGCCGGTCTGGGACAGGTTGGAAGACCTCGAGCTGGCGATGTCGTACGTGGACACGATAAGGAAGGTTTCAGAAAACTACACGGAACTACTGTGAGATGTTGCCGATGGAAGACTACTCAAACCTGCCGAAGGAGGCGGCCGGGGCCGGGATAGGCAGATACGTGGTCGCGTCTGTAATAGAACGGTCTGGAAGCGTCCTGATTCTGAAAAGACCCGGGAACGACTTCATGGGAGGGATATACGAGCTGCCCAGCGGGAAGATGGAAACGAAGGAAACCGTCGAGGAGGCGCTGAGGAGGGAGACCAGGGAGGAAACAGGACTGGAGATAGAAAGCATCAGGAAGTACCTTGGCCATTTCGACTACATGTCCAAGAACGGCAAGGCGACAAGGCAATTCAACTTCCTCGTGTCGGCGTATGGGAATGAAATAATACTCAGCGAGCACGACGGGTACGCGTGGATAGACAAAATGGGCATCGACAAGTACATGCTCACGGATGAAGTGAAGTCGATAATCATGCCTGTTTTGGCGTGACCAACGGTGGCTGTGTGGAAGGATACTTCGCAAGCTTTGAAGGCCAGGACGGCTGCGGCAAGACGACCGTCATTAGAGGAGTCGCTGAAAGGTTATGTTCGCTAGGCCATCGGACGCACACGATAGGCGAGTTCTCGCAAGCGCATTTCGGGGACTACCTCCTCCATGCGCTCTCCGAGGACAAGTTCCTGCGCGTAAAGGCCGGGCACAAGACGTCGCTCACCCAGGCATTCGCAGTATTGACAGATCTGATGTACCTTACGGAATACGAGATAATGCCGAAACTCGCGGAGGGGAACATAGTGCTGAAGGACAGGTATGTGGACACCCTGCTCGCCTGCCAGCTGCCGGCTGTGCTTGAGGAGTACGGAGCCGGCAAAGGCCACCTTTATGAATGGTTCGCCCAAGTCGCCGCGATATCGCCGGCGGCTCCCGACACGACTTTTTATCTGGACGTGCCGCTCGATGTCAGGATAAAAAGAATACAGGAAAGAGACAGGGCGTTCAAGGAGCACAGGGCCAACGAAGTGTCCTCGGAGGACGTGCGCGTCTTCGGGGCCAGGGAACAGGCGTACAGGAGGATTGCCGCCGACAATCCGAAAAGGTTCAAGGTGATAGGCAACGCCAGGGACATCGAGTCCACCGTCGGGAAAATAACCGAGGCCATCCTTGGCGGCTATGGTAAATCGACCGGATGAAAAGCCGTCAGCGCGCTAGGCGGAAAATAGGAAACGTGAAACAAAAAACTTCTTAATTCTTCGGACGCCCGGACTTTTCGCTCAGCGCGTACCTGCTCCTTCCGAAGCCCTTCTTGTACGAGCGGTAGCGCTTCTTCGGCTTCTTGTCAGGAGTATAATCGTCCCATCCCACGGCCTTCACCAGCCGAGCGAGCACGCGCGAGCGCCTACCAGGCGCGCCTGTACTCACTTCTTTTTCTTGCCGGACTTGCACCCACAGCTATCACACATACGGAATCCCTCCGCATCCTTGAAGATTATTCGTCGCGCCCGCTATTATCCCTTTTCTTCCACTTGTCCTTCAGGCTGCTCCAGAGCCGGTCGCGCTCGTAGCTGCCGCCGCCCTTCCACGGGGTCTGCTTCCTGTTCTTGATGAAAAGGAACACCGCGGCCGCGCCGCCGATCACCGCCGCCGTCGCGCCGATTACCAGCGCATAGTCCGCGTTGCCGCCGAGCCACACCGGGCTGAATCCCTTCGGAGCGCACGCGTACGTCACGCACGCCTGGCCTTCGCCGCAGTCTCCGTCCCCGCAGCACTGCACCGATTCTATGGTCGCGGCGCACACGCGCACGCCGGTCGTCGGGTTGAGCTTGCACGAGTAGTCGGACTCCTGCAGGTTCGAGCACGACTCCATCGGGCAGTCCGCGTCGGTCTGGCACTCGTCCATGCTCGGCGTCGTCGTGGTGGTCGAAGGCGCTGATGTGGTCGTGGTCGTCGCCGTTTCTCCCAGCGTCATCACCGCGGACTTGAGCGGCAGCCCGCTCACCGTCGCAGGCTCGTTCGTGGCCGTGCCGTTCGCCGTCACTACAGTAAGGTCGAGGATGTACGTGCTGCCCGACGCGCCAGCCTTCATGTCGTACGCCATCAGCAGCGCCCTGCTCGCGCCGGCGTCTATCGCATAACCGCCCGATATCTCGAAGTTTATCACGCCGTCGTCGCGCGTGTACACGCCGTAGCCGAGCACGCCGTCGCCGGCGTCGTATGCGCCGTTGGCGTTCGCGTCCGACACGAGGTACGCGACCTTTACGTCCGTGAAGTCGTTGCCCGTGCCCGACGCTATGAGTGCAAACGAGTACATCTTGACCTCCTCCGCGCCGGCAACGGTGACGTTGAACTGCGTCATGGTCGCGTGGCTGCTGTTGCCGAGCGGCCAGTTGCGCGCCGCCGGGTTGTACGCGCCCGCTGAAAAAGTGAGCGAGGGCTGCGGGTTCTGCACCGCTGCGAAGCCCGCGGCCGCGAGGCCGTCGATCAGGTCGACGGCCGTGTTGTACAGCCCGTCCGCGTCGACGTCGGCCACGAGGTCGTACGACCCCACATGCGGCTTCGCCCACACGGCTGTAGTGGGCAGGTGGCCGCTCGCGTTCGTCGTCGCAGTTTCATAGCCGCCTGAAACGTCTGCGAGCGCCGTGCCGTTGGCCCAGCTGTTGATGTCCGCCGTGACGTACAGGCGCACGGACCTGCTCTCGTTCGTTATGTTCGCGGCCGCGGCTGCGTAGACGGTCTCGTTGTTGTAGAAGCTGTCCTTCGCAACGCCCGTGGCGTTGGCCGCCCAGATGTCGGCAGCTGAGGCGGCGCGCACGGACGCGCACGCGAAAAACGCGATCGAAAGCAGCGCGACTGCCGCTGCCACGGACGGACGGGCCATAATCCATATTTGTCTTGCACGGATAAAACGATTCGGCGTCCGCGGCGCGCGTGCAAACCTTTTTAATCGGCCGAAGACAGAATGTAATAATGGCGAGGTCGAGGAGGCTGCGGCGCGTGCGCGCGGCGATAGGCGAGCACAAGCGCGCGATACTGGGCGTGACGCTGCTGATGCTCATACTGTCGGCGTCGTCGCTGATGGTGACGCAGTACATCATGTTCTACATCAACAGCCTCGGGTTCGAGCGCATAGCCGTGGCGTCGCTGTTCTTCATGGCGCTGCTGCTGTTCGCGATCGAGCTGCGGCATGACTTTACGGTCGCGGCAAAGCGCGTGCTGCGCGGACGCCGGTCATCCAGAAGGCACAGGCGCTGACGCAGTAGGAAAATTTTCCGCCCAGAAAAAGACGGGCGATGCCTAACCCTTGCGTGCGTCAGCAGTAGAGCGATTTGAGCGCGTCGCGCATCACCGGCTCGACTTTCTCGCAGCTGGCTCCCATCGCTTCGCATGACAGGAACGATGCAGCGACACATGCGAAGTGCGCGTCCGCCTGGAACTCTGGCACGTCCTCGTATGATGCAGCCCATTTACCGAGCGACGTAGCGTACTCCGACTGGTTCGGCTGATCCGGCCGGCGTCCGCTGGTCGACTTGATGGGGCGTCGCGGCGCGTTCGAGTCGAAGTCGTAGAACGGCATCGACTGCTTGCCGGCAGGCCGGTCTGAATATTCGATCATTTTCAGCGACCTCCTACAAGCCGGCGTCCCTGCGGAGCGCGTCGGCCTTGTCCGTCTTCTCCCAAGTGAAGTCCGGGTCCTCGCGGCCGAAGTGGCCGTAGACTGCCGTCTTCCTGTAGATCGGCCGCAGCAGCTTCAGGTGGTCGATTATCGCGCGGGGCCGCAGGTCGAAGTGCTTGCGCACCAGTTCGACGATCTTCTCGTCCGGGCACTTGCCCGTGCCGAAGGTGTTGACCATCACCGAGATGGGCTGCGCCACGCCTATGGCATAGGAAACCTGCACCTCGGCCTTGTCCGCCAAGCCTGCGGCGACGATGTTCTTCGCGATGTAGCGTCCCATGTACGCGCCCGAGCGGTCGACTTTCGACGGGTCCTTGCCCGAGAAGCATCCTCCGCCGTGCCTGCCCGCTCCGCCGTACGTGTCCACGATGATCTTGCGTCCGGTCAGCCCGCTGTCCGCGAGCGTGCCGCCGATCACGAACCGTCCGGTCTCGTTGACGTGGAACTTCGTGTTCGCGTCGAGCAGGTTCGCCGGTATTACGGGCTTGATCACGTGCTCGATCACGTCGGCCTTGACGCGTGCGTGGTCGGCCTCCTCGCCGTGCTGCGCCGCGATGACGACCGCGTCGACGCGTATCGGCTTGTTGTCTAGGTACTCCACTGTCACTTGCGACTTGCCGTCCGGGCGCAGGTATGGGATTATGCCCTGCTTCCTGCAGTCCGCCAGCCGCTTCACCAGCTTGTGCGCCAGGATTATCGGCAGCGGCATGAGCTCGGGCGTCTCGTCCGTGGCGTAGCCGAACATCATTCCCTGGTCGCCCGCGCCCTGCTCGTGGTTGGCCGTCTGCGTGACGCCCTGCGATATGTCCGGGGACTGCTCCTCGATTGACGTGAGCACGCCGCACGTCTGCCAGTCCAGCCCGTCCTTAGCGTTATCGAAGCCTATCTCGCGCAGCGTCTTGCGCACTATCTGCGGGATGTTCACGTACGTGGTCGTTGTTATCTGGCCTGTGACGATGACCGTGCCCTGCATTATCAGGTTCTCACAGTCGACTCTCGCCTTCGGATCCTTCTCGAATATAGCATCCAGTACCGCGTCAGACAGTTGGTCAGCTACCTTGGACAATGGTTAAACGCCATTTTTATCCGGATGACCTTCTGCGACGGACTCGGACGTGAAGAAGTACCTTCCCTTGTTCTCCATGAAACCACCTATCATGCTGTTCCGCGGCGAAGCTTATTAATCTTTACTGAAAGGAATATTCCTATAGGAATAGGCGTTCCACATGGCACTTCCGGAAGTCCGCGAGATAGGCCGCAGGAGGAAGGCGGCGGGGATGACGCAGAAGGAGCTTGCGCTGCGCGCGGGCGTGAGCCAGTCCATCATAGCCAAGATCGAGTCGGGAAGCGTGCAGCCGAGCTACGACATCGTGAAGCGCATCTTCGCCGTCTTTGATGAACTGGGCCGCGCCTCGGAGGTGCGCGCGAAGGACATCATGAGCCGCGACGTCGCGACGATCCCGAAGTCCAGCACCGTCGGGCGCGCGGTCGACGCGATGCGCCGCCTAGGCTACTCGCAGCTGCCCGTGGCAGACGGCTTGCACGTCGTCGGTCTGATTACTGAAAAAACCATCTTGGATATCGTCGCGGAAGGAAAGAGCATAAACGAAATCATGCGACGCAGGATTGATGCAGTGATGGACGACGCGCCGCCGGTCGTGGGCGAGAACGAGCCGATAACGTCGCTGTCGGGCCTGCTGCAGAACAACGCGGCCGTGCTCGTGGTGAAGGGCACGAAGACCATCGGTATCATCGCGAAATCGGACCTGTTCAAGGCCGCGAAGAGATGATTACGACACCGTCGAGCGTGCGGCATTCAGCAGCTTGACCGCTGCAGTTCCTTGATATGTGCCTTCATCTGCTCCCTGAGCGACGGACGTTTGGGCAGGCTCGTGATGATGTCGCTCACGGGCTCCTCAATCAGCTTCCCGTATTCCTTCTCCAGTTCGATGAGCTTTTCGTAGTAGTCCTGTGCTTTTTTCGGGTCATTCTCGGTCATGCTGTAGGTGTATAGCATGCACCTGTACCGGTCCGCAGCTTCCTTCAAATGCAGGTCAGTCGCCTCTACAAGGAAATGCAGTGTTTCCAATGCGTTACTTTTGTAACACGCCGTCAGCAGGGATTTCGTATCAGGGTCGCTGCCTAGTTTTGCCCTGTCTTCAGGCGTAAGTAAGGTTTCCAGATATTTTGTGTCCGCCCCCACTATGTCGGCGAAATAAGATGGTACGAAAACCTTGCCGGTCGTTCGGTCTAAGACACCAGACATAATCTAAAGTTACAGTCGAAAGTTAAGTGCTTTGCGGTAAGTATGGTAAGCCGTTCGGCATAGTAGAAGGCCGACCTGTTCAAGATCGCGAAGAAATGAACCAACGCAGGGCCTGCTTTAGTAAGCTTTTAATCTTTTCAATCTAATTGATAGTCATGTCAATAGTGGTTAAGACCGAACACCCATACCTGGCGGCGGGATTTAATCCGCCAGCTACCTTTGTTTCGGAAATGAGGATTGATTTGGAAGAAAATGCAGTATGCGCTCTGGTCTTCGGAGCCATAATTTATTTTGGGAACAGCAACTACCCACATCCGGATGAAGCCAGTCTGCTCGAATACATAAACGGGAACCCGAAACAAAATAAAAAACCTTGCTATAATTTTATAGAGATAACCCCCTTTAGTCTTTCAAGGGCACTAGAAAGGCTAACTAATTCAAATCTTATAGAATCCTACGTGAAGGACATTGCCAAAAAATCCGGTAAAGAAAGCTACAAACCTTTGATATCCAACGAATGAAAGAATTTAGGCAGAATTGTTCTAGCCGATGTAGTTCGGCACGTCGGACTTCATCCTGTCTTCCTGCATCTTCCTCCTGCGGTCCTCGAAGCTCGTGTAGTGCTTCTGCAGGTTCGGCGTTATGCTCGGCCCGACGCTCTTCAGCGCCTCCTCGAAGTGCTTCGGCTTGATCTCCTTCGTGTCGATGTCCTCGCGCAGCGCGTCCATGCCGGCTTCGCGCGCGAGCGCCTCGATGTCAGCGCCGCTGAAGCCGTCCGTCTTCTCGGCCAGCTCCTTCAGGTTCACGCCCTTGAGCGGCATGTCCTTGGTGTGGATCTTGAAAATCTCCAGCCTCGTCTTCTCGTCCGGCGTCGGCACGTACAGCAGGCGGTCGAAGCGGCCCGGCCTGAGCAGCGCCGAGTCGATCATGTCCGGCCTGTTCGTCGCGGCCATAACAACCACGCCCTTCAGGTCCTCCAGCCCCGACATCTCCGAGAGCAGCTGCGAGACCGTCGTTTCCGTCACTTGCGTTCCGGTGTTGGCGCCGCGGCGCGGCGCGAGCGCGTCGATCTCGTCGAAGAATATTATCGTCGGCGCGACCTGCCTCGCGCGGCGGAAGATGTCGCGGATCGCTTTTTCCGACTCGCCGACCCACTTGCTGTAGACCTGCGGGCCCTTTATGGAGATGAAGTTCGCGCCCGATTCAGTGGCAACGGCCTTCCCAAGCATCGTCTTGCCCGTGCCGGGCGGGCCGTACAAAAGTATGCCCTTCGGCGGCTTGATGCCCACGCGCGCGAAGCTCTCCGGGTTCTTCAGCGGCCACTCGACCATCTCCTGCAGGCGCTGCTTCACGTCATCGAGCCCGCCGATGTCCGTCCAGCGGACCTTCGGCACTTCCACCATGACCTCGCGCATGGCGCTCGGCTCGACCATGCGCAGCGCGTTCTCAAAATCGCCCTTGTTGACGACGAGTTTCTCCATTATCTCGCGCGGCAGCTCCTCCTCGTTCTTCCATTTTATTTCGGGCAGCACGCGTCGCAGCGCGCTCATCGCCGTCTCCTTGGTCAGTGCAGACATGTCGGCGCCCACATAGCCGTACGTGATATCGGCAAGCCATTCCAAGCTGACGCTTTTGTCTATGGGCATGTTACGCGTGTGTATTTTTAGTATTTCCAATCTGCCATTGCGGTCCGGAACTGGTATCTCTATCTCGCGGTCGAAGCGTCCGCCGCGGCGCAGCGCCGGGTCGATGGCGTTCGGCCTGTTCGTCGCGGCGATGACGATGACCTTCCCGCGCTTCTTCAGCCCGTCCATCAGCGTCAGCAGCTGCGAGACGACGCGGCGTTCCACTTCGCCCGTGACTTCCTCGCGCTTCGGCGCGATGCTGTCTATCTCGTCGATGAATATTATGCTGGGCGCGTTCTTCTCGGCCTCGTCGAATATGTTGCGCAGGTTCGCCTCGCTTTCTCCGTAAAATTTCGAGTTGTGCATGAGCAGGTAAGGCGCCGCTGTGAAGTTGTCCTTGTCGACGGTAAAGTCGTACAGCTCGCGCTCGCCCGCGTCCTCTATGCGCTCAATCCTCTCCCACGCTATGTTGTCCTTCCTTAGGAGGCCGACCTCCTTCTTCACATCCGCGCCGGCTACGCGGTTCCTCCTTGCGATATCGAAGAGCCTTTCCATGGCGTGCTTCGTGAACGGATGGCTGCCGTAGACGTAATAGTCGTGGTTCCTGAACTTTTTGTACGGCAGCGACTTGACGGCCGCTATGAGGAGGCCCGGCCTCGGTATGTTCTCGTGCTCCTTCGCACGCCGGACCTTCGTCATCTCCATGAGCTTCGACGACTTGGCGCTCGCGCAGTCGGCCTTGCACACCTTTGCGAATTCCTTCCTGCCTTCGTTGCCGCGCACGACGAGCTTGTGCATGAGGCCCATCGGAGTGTTGTGCTTCCTAAGGTTGGTCGATATGCCGAGCTTGATTTGCATCAGCGCCTGGAACTCGGACAGGAATCCCCTGTCCTTGCTGTACAGGACCGGCGTCGGATACTTGATGCCTTCGATAGCTACGATGCTGACCGTCCCGTCGCCTTCGAAATAGCCCTTCACGAACGCCATTATCTCCTCCTTCGTGAGGCGGTAGAAGTACCCTGGTATCACGACCTTGCTGCCCCAGTTGAAGCCAATCAATGACAGGTATTTCACCAACGTTGTGGAATTGACGATCACCTTCTCCGCGTCCTCGGAGAACTTCTCGACTCCGAAAAGCCGCCGGCACAGCTCCTTGAACCTGGCCCTCAGGCCGGCGTCGATGTTCGAGAACGCCAGGCAGTCGCCGCGCTTGTATATGCTCCCTTCCGACACCACGAATCCTAGGAACTCGAGCAGGTCTGGCGACGTCTTCGTGGGAAGCGAGATGAAGTTGCTCCTTTCGATGTTGCAGCTGGCGATGCAGTGCTTCCCGGCTCTTCCCACCAAGTCCCTTATCCTGCGTATGTCTATGCGCTCCGGGCGTTCCTCCGTATTCACCTTGTTCAGGCGTGCGACGTAATCGCCGCGCTTCAGCTCTCCCGCCCGCTTCCAGACGAGCGCGCCGTTCTCGTACGTGAGGAATGGCTGGTTCTTCGATACGACGACCTCGTTCCCGTCCTTCAGCTTCACCTTGAAGGACTTGGCTCTGAGCTTCGCCACGTGCGTTATCATGGCAGGCTTGATTTCGCCGTCCTGCATCGCGAAGGTCTTGACGGGCGTCCCAAGCTTCTTTATTTCCAAAGTACCGCGCCGCTCGACCTCTCCCGCCTTGCCGAAGACGGACTCGGCCTCAACATGCCCGTCGGGATTCGTGAGTATTTTGGTATCGCCGCTCACGCACATTACCTCAGGCCCGCTGATGTTTATGAAGTACGCGCCCGACTCGTTCGCTACTGCTTTGGCGAGCAGCGTCTTGCCGGTGCCCGGCGGCCCGTAAAGCAGCACGCCCTTCGGCGGCTCGACGCCCAGGCGCTCGAACAGCTCCGGGTGCCTCAGGGGCAGCTCGATCATCTCGCGCACCTTTTCTGTCACGCCCCTCATGCCGCCGACGTCCTCGTACGTGACCGTGGGTACGGCGCGGTCCTCCAGCTTCATGTCGTCGGGCGCGCGCGGCTGCATCTCCAGGTCGGTCGCGTCTGTTATAACGACTATGCCTTTCGGGTCCGTTTCCGTGACCACGAACCTCGTGTCCTCGGAGAACGGGGTGAAGAACGCATCGAACTCCATGCCGAAGAACTCGGCGAAGAAGTCGCTGTCCCTGTCGCGGCGGCGTACCACCGGCGACGGCACTATGATGTCGCCCTTCACCACCGGCCGCTTGTATATGTTCTGGCGGATCAGGTTCGGCGATATCTGTATCACGAGGCCCTTCTGCGCGGGCGCGAGCGTCACATGCTTCGCCTCCTTCACGTCGGCCTTGTGGATCTTGACGTACTCGCCTACGCCGCTGTCGCAGTTCCTGCGCATGATTCCGTCCATGCGCGCGATCTTCAGCCCGACGTCCGACGGATAACTGCGGACGGCTATCCCGGCAGTCTTCTTGCTGCCCTCGACCTCGACTATCTCGCCCTCGCGTATGGCGAGCTCCCTCATGGTCTCGGAGCCGACGCGGATTATGCCCCTGCCTGCCTCGGCGCGCTCGGTCAGCTCGCCGACCTTCAGCTTTACCTCGTCGACCATTTTGCATCTTCCTCTTGATATCTCGCGAAGCAATCAAAAATACTCGTACCTATTCGAGCGGCTCCTCTTCCTCGCCTTCCTCGAGCTCGTCCTCCTCGTCGAGCATCACGCGGAACGTGCGCCACATCACCTTGTTCGCCCAGCCGCGGAAGAACTTGAAAACATCGTCCGTTCTGTCCTCATCGATTATGATTGAGCTCTGGTCGACCCTCTTGTGCGGCACGCGGTCGAGGACGCCATGCCTTTCGTACGTGTACTCCTTCTCGTGGCCGCCCGCATCTTCGGTCTTGACGGTCTGCTTCCACCCGTACAGCCCGCGGAAGAACTTGTTGCGCTCGCTCGCGCTGTCGAACTTCTCCCCGCGCACGCTGAAGCAGACGAGCGTCGCGCTGCGCTCCGTGACGCGCTCGTCCCTCGTGCGCTGCAGCTCCTTCGGCATCCTCCTTTTTTCGCTTGGCATGTCAGCTCGCCGTTTTTGTGTGCACGTACACTAAACTTTTTAATGTACTATATCCTAAAAAGCATATAAAGCCGTCGGTCGCGTGAAAAATCCTAGGAAACTCATCGCCGCCTGCGGCTGTGGCCGTTGCCGTTCTTGCCCATCATGAACACGTAGAACATGACGGACACGACCGAGGCCACGGTGGTCGTGACCACGAGCATCAGTATGAACACGAACTTGATGTCCGCGGTTATCGGCCCGAGCGTCGCGGCCAGCACGGTGAACACGAACGAGAAGACTATGCACACGGTTATGATGAACAGCGGCAGCATCGTGCTGATGCGGTTGTTCGCCTCGCCCTTCTTCATCGCGTCCGCGCGCTTCGCCATGATAATAATTGCATCCCAGGATAAATAAGTTATCCCCGTCCCTACCTGCTCTTGCACGCCGGGTCGATGCACGCGCGGTACGGCCTCCTGCCGCGCCACGACATCAGTATCATCGGCAGCCCGCACTTCGGGCAAGCCGCGCCCGCCTTGCGCAGCGCGCCCTTCTGCGGCAGCGGGAATGACGTGCTGCACGCCGGGTAGCCCGAGCACCCGACGAACCGCTTGCCCGTCGCCTTCGACACGATCACGCGCAGGTCGCTGCCGCAGTTCGGGCACTTGCCGAACGCGCGCTCCTCGGCCCTCGCCTGCTGCACGCCCTCGAGCAGCCTGCGGCCGATCTCGGGCTCGTGCTGCTTGAAGCCCGCTAGCAGCTCAGTCAGAACCGTCTTGGCCTCGCCGAGCACCTCGTCGCGCTTGCGTTCGCCGGACTGCACGGCCTCCATCTCCGATTCGAACTTGCGCGTCAGCTCCTCGCTCACGATGCGCGGCGAGTATTCCTTCAGCACCGCGGTCACCGCCTCGCCCAGCTTCGTGACGGAGATGCTGCGGCCGGTTATGTAGCCGCGGTCGTACAGCGTCTGCAGTATCTCCGCCCGCGTCGCGCGGGTGCCGAGTTCCTTGTCCTCCATCGCACGAAGCACGGACGCCTGCGTGAAACGCGCGGGCGGCTGCGTCTTCTTCGCAAGCAGTGCGACCGTGCGCACGAACAGCTGCTCGCCCTCGCGCAGCTCTGGCAGCGCGTCCTCCTCCAGGTCGGCGTACTTGCCGTAATACTTCGTCCATCCCTGCTCGATTGTCGCGTGGCCCGCGGCCTTGAACGCGTGCCCTGCGATGTCGAACATAGCGGTCGTCGCCTCGCGCAGCGCCGCGTCCGCGAATACCGCCATGAAGCGCCGCACAATCATGTCGTACAAATTCCTCTGCGCGGTCGAGAGCTTGCGCGTGTCGGGCGTTTCTGCCGTAGGATAAATCGCCGGGTGCGCCGGGTCCGTCTTCACGCCCTCGTTCGGCATGAGTTCCTTTTTCTTCGCTAGCGCGTTCGCGAGCGTCTTGTACGCCGACAGCTTCGAGAGCGCGGAGATTATTTTCTTGTAGCCTATCGCGGGCGGGAGCTTCTGAGACGACGAGCGCGGATACGACACGGCGCCCGCCTGGTACATCTCCTCCACGATGGCCAGCGTCTGCTTCGGCGAGTAGTGGAAGTGCTCGTACGCCTCGGCCTGCAGGTCCGTGGTGTTGAAGGGCACCGGCGGAGCCTGCGAGTACTTGCGTTTCTCCACGGTCGTCACAATCGCTCGCGTTCCTGCGCGGCTGCAATCGTCGCGCACGCGCTTGGCTTCGTCATCGTCCCAGATGCTGCCGCGGCCGTACGACGCCGTGAACGTGCGCCCGTCTTTTTCCAGCCCCGCCTCGACCTGCCAGAACGGCTTTGGCACGAACGCGCGTATCTCCAGCTCGCGGTCGAACAACATCGCGAGCGTTGGGCCCTGCACGCGGCCCGTCGACAGAAGCGTGAAGCCGCGCTCGTTCGCGTGCTTCACCGCCGTGGTCAGCGCGCGCGTCATGTTGATGCCCCAGTAAAAGTCCAGATAGTGGCGCGTGAGGCCGGATTCGACCTGCCCCATGTCGAGCGCGGCAGCGCGCTTTTCGAAGGCTTCGGCGAGCTCGTCCTTCGTCAGCGTCGAGAACTTCATGCGGCCTGCATCGTTCCTGCCGGCGATATCGTGCACGATGTTGTACCCGATTACGCTGCCCTCCGTGTCATAGTCCGTGGCGACGACGACCTCGGCAGAAGGCGACGCGGCGAGAACGTCGGCCATGTTCCGGTAGTACCGTTCGGAGAACTCGCCGCCCTTCTTCTCGAACGCCGGAACCCATCGCGTCGCGAACGTCGGATAGCCCCAGCCGCTCTTGTCCTTCACGGTGTCGAGCGCGATCAGGTGGCCGACCGCGGGCACGACAATAAATTTCCTGCCATCCCTTTCAAATTCGTACCAGTACGCGCCGCGGCTAGGAACTTTTCGCGGAGTTTCAGCCAGCGCGCCGGCGATGCGCGTCGCCGCGTCCGGCTTCTCCGTCACGATCACGGTCAGCCCGGACTGCTGCGGCTCGGTCTTTTTTCTCGCGGCCATGGAAAGCACAACGCTGTCTATAGATTGCGCTTGCAAAAATTAAAGCGAACGTAGGAAATGCTACTCTATCACGACGGCCTGCGTCCTCGAGCTCGTTTGGAAAACCGCTTCGAGCGCGCTCAGCCTGCTCTCAAGGTAGACGAGCTTGTCCACGATGTCCGCCATGCGCGCGTCCACGTCCTGCGGGCTCATCATGCCCGGCACCGGCGCGGCCACGCCCTGCTCCGCAATCGTGCGCTCGACGTTGCCCACGCGTTCGTCCATCTCCTTCAGGATTGTCAGAACTTCCGAGGAGACGCCAGACTGCGTCGCGCTGCGGGTGTACGCCATGTCTATCTTGCGCACCTGCGTGCCGAGCTCCTCCATCTTCCCTTCGAGGTCGCGCGCGACTCTTACGTCCGCCGCGACGTCCGCAAGCTCCTGCTTGCTGGCCGCGCGCTTCGTGATCGCGCGTATAAGTTCCAATTCCTTCTGCGTGTCCGCGGACTCGCGCTTGACATCCTCCATCTCGCGCTCCGCCGTGCGCAGCTCCGCGAACCTCTTCTCCACGCCCTCGTACATCGCCTCGGTGCGGTTCGAGAGCTTGCCCAGCTCGTCCTGCACTGCCACGAACTGCCGCAGCTTGTCGTCGACATCGTGCTGCAGCCCCGACAGCCGTTCGAACCCTTCGAAGCGGCGCGCCGCGGACTCGGCCTCGTGCGCCGTCCTCGCAGTGTCCTGCACGACGCGCTCGACCGAGTCCATGCGCAGCTTCGCGCCCTCGACCTCGCGCTTCATCGTGCGCAGCTCGTCCAGCATCTTGTCGTCCAACGGTCCGCCCGATTCGGAGGCGTGCACGTTCGCCAGCCGCTGCTCGAGCGAGGCGATCTTCATCTCGTTCTCGACGCGCTTGTCCGACAGCATGTCTATGGCGGCCTTGAGCGAGTTGATCTTCGTGTCGATAAATCCAAAATCCGCAGTCGTTATCTGCGAGGACTTGATGCCGTCCTGTATGCGCTTGTCGATGTTGCGCTTCAGGTCGTCCACGGACATGCGCATCAGGCTTATGCGCTCGTCCAGGCTGCCGAGGCCGCGACGCATCTCCGCGACTTCCATCGGGCTGACGACCTCCACTGTCAGGTCGCGCAGCTCGGACACGTTCTGCTCGAGCGACCTGATGCGCTGCTGCGTCTCCGGACTAAGTTCGGCGGGCATGTCCGTCATCTCGGCCGACGCGCGTGCGAGGTTCTCGACGCGCCTGACGCGCTCGCGCATGTCTTCCACGTCACGGAGCGTGGCCGTGGTCTGGAAGACGTTGTCGACGTTCTGCATTATATGCTTGAGCTCGTGCACGCCCGCCTGCTCGACCATTATCATGTCCTCGAGCGCCTCGACGCGCTGGTCGAACGTCTTGATGTTCTCGGGGTCGATGTCCTTTATGCGCGACGCGATCTCTGAGATGGCGAACTCCAGGTCCACGAACCGCTTCTGGAAGTTCAGGAGGCTGAGCTTGAACTTGTCCTCCGAGCGCACTATGTTGCCCATGTCCATCCTGCCCATCTCCTCTATCTCCGGCTCTTCCTCTGCGCCGTTGCCGGCAGCTTCGTCTGTCAAAAACAGCACCTTCCCTAGGCCTTTCCTATACCAATTTGGCGTTCCTAGGGCTTATTTTTTGCCTTTCGGCTGGCCGCGGTAGCCGCGCACGGCCAGGAACCACAGGAGGACGACCGCGAGTATCATTCCCTCGCGCCAGAGCACCGTGTGCACGACGTCCAGCGTCGCGATGCCGAATGCCATCGCCGCGGCGGCCGTCGAGACGATGCGGACGACGTTCAGCGCGAAAAGGACAGCCACGCCGGCGAGCACCAGCTTCAGGCGCCTCGTCCGGCCGATTGTAAAAGGCGTCGCAAGCACCAGCGCCGCGTACGCGTACATGCTCTTCCAGGCCGCGCAGTCCGTGTCGATCGCGATGTTCACGTCCAGAGGCGCGCCCAGCGCTATCGTCGTGCCGCTTCGCGTGGCGTCGTAGCCGAGAAGCCTGAAAATTGCAAAGACCACGGTCGTGGTCGCGTCCTGCAGCGCAGGCAGCTGCGCGCCCGACAGCATCACGGCGTACATCGGAATCGCGAGCAGGTTGAACACGACGAGGAACCTGGCGAGCAGCCGGATTTTGCGCTCATTTTTTTTCACAAACTTTTTCGCGGAAAACATAAACGCCACTCATTCTATTTTTTGGAACCTAGGCTGCTTCTTGCCTTCCCAGACAACCTCCTCTAGAAACATCTTTCGCGGCCTGACCCAAATCTGGCCGTCATTCAATGATTTGTAAACCACCAGCTCCTCGAGCGTCTCGCTGTGCTTCGCCACGCCCAGCACCTCGTAGACGTTGCCCTTATAGTGCCTGTACTTGCCGTTCTCGGGTTCCATTCAGCCCTTCCCCCTCTGCAGCATCCGCACCGCGCTCGCCACGTTCTCGGCCTGGCCGGTCATCAGCAGCGGCACCACGTAGTCCAGAAGCCCCTCGGCCTTGGCCTTGCGAAGCGAGTCCTCGATCTTGATGAAGAACGTCCGCTGCGACTTGAACGCGCGCAGCGCCGCGGCGAGCGCGTCGTGCTCGTGCCTGTCCTCGAGCTTCAGCTCGCCGCGTCCGCCAGGCGAAGCCTCCTTGTACTCCTTCTTGAAGGCCTTGATTAGCTTGTTCTTCTCCGCCACCGACATCGACTTTCCGGGCACCCACAGCATCGCGCCGAGCGAGCTGGCGATCTTCTCCACCGTGTGCGGTGCCGGATGCACGTCGACGGCGATCATCATCGGTCGGCCGTGGTCGAGCATCTCGCGCGCGAGCTTCGTCTTGTTCTCGTCGCGCCTGCTCGAGACGTGCAGGAGGTTGCCATGGAGGTCGAGTACGGCCACGCCCGTTCCTATGCCCGGGTCGATTCCGATTATCAGCGAGCGCATGCAGCAACCTCAGTAACGCTTCTCCGATATCTTGTGTATCCTCGCCGCGAGCTTGTCGCCGATGCCTTTGACCTTCTTGAGCTCGTCCTCGCCCGCGCCGAAAACCGCAGATACGCTTCCGAATTGCTGAAGCAGCCGCTTCGAAATCTCAGGCCCGACGCCCGGCAGGCCGCAGACTATCTCCTCCTGCAGCCGCTTCTCGTCCTTCGACTTCTTGCCCACGATCACCGCGAGCTCGCGGCCCGCGCCCTGCTGCTCCTTCTTCGCCAGCCAGAAGATCGTCAGCGCGCTGTCCTTTGGGTTGCGCGTGTTGAGCACGCTCGCGTTGTACTGCGTGGCCAGCGTCGCGATCGCGGCCTTCAGCGCGTTCACGCTGATGTCGCGGTCGGACGTGCCTTCGATGATGAACACGGGCTTCTCGAAGTGGTCGCGCATATGGTGCGCCTGCTCGAAGAGGCGGCCGTCGATGATGGAGCCGACGAAGTCGCTGTGCGCCTTGCGCTCGACCACGACGCGGTCGCTGCAGACGAAGTCGCCGACCACGAGCGCGTCCATGTTGACTATCGCGCCGAACATTTTCAAGAATTCCGCGGTCTCCTTCTCGCGATAGTCCACGGCCACGACGGTCTTGCCTTCCGGCTTGAGGATTCGCTGAGATTGCATAATCAATTAAAGTTTGGAGTATAATTTATAATCAATGCTGACCGCTCCGTTGTCCAGTAGCGAAACTGAAATCGAGGGCGGCGAGTACCTCCCGATGTGGGTTCTTTTTGAGGCCTGCGGAAACCCTGAAAAGATTAGGACGGCCGAATCGCAAGAAGAGAGGCTCAAATCTTTCGAAAAGTCCCTGTACAAAAGAATAGACGATGTCATATTCTCTCCCGCGAGCAGCATTCTATCTTCGGACATAGCTTGGAACGCCGCGATATACAGCATGATCCCCAACGATATACCGCACGGATTGGCGATAAAATTCTTCATAATGTCAGAGGGTACCCTTTGTTTAACCTTTTTTGGCGGAATGCTGGCCCCGCTGAGCCCAGCGGACTTTTACAAGCGAAGGCTTAAGGAGAATATCGTGAAGAGCTACAAGGCCGCCTTTACCGATTTAGAAAGCATCAATTATCCTTATGACTTCCAGAAATTATGTTACAGGGCTGAGCTCAAGCTTCGGGAGCATGGAGTTTCGTCTGGATATAGATTCGAAAGTTCCTTGATTTCTGGACCGATGGACAACGATATGGAAAAACTAGTCGAGGGACATCAAGTCCATCACGGAGGCGTCGATATTTTTGATTCTGGCAAAGAGTATGAACTGCGGATAAGGCCGGTAGCCAACATAACCGAATACAACGATATCGAATACCCCGGCATGTTCTTGCATTCCTATAATTCTTTCAAAGGAAATCTATCGAATGCCATAGGTAAGGACAAAGTAACAGAGCTATCCGATTACATAAGAGAGGAGTTTGAGTCCTTGAGATGAAGGCAGCGATATTGTTTTTCGGCCCGATAGATTATCATTTCTCCGCCCAGTCCAATAAAGACTTCTTCCGGCGCAGAGGCTTGCCGGCCTGCATCTCCTGCAGCACTCCCTTCATGCGCTTCTCCTTGTTCAGCGCCGCGTAGTAGTACGCCTCGTCGCGCGTGCCCTTCGTGATGAGGAATATCGTCCTGCCCGCGGCCTGACGCCCGACGCGTCCGCGGCGTTGTATCTGGCGGATCTCGCTCGGCACGGGCTCGTAGAATATCGCATAATCGACCGCAGGCACGTCGAGGCCTTCCTCGCCGACGCTGGTGCTGACGAGCACGTTGAACTCTTCGCGCCTGAAATCCCCGAGGGTCGCGATCTGCTCGTCCTGCTTCATGCCCACGCTCTCCTTCGTGCCCACGTCCTTCGTCTGCTGTCCGATGAACGCGCGCGCCGACACGCCTTCCTTCTCTAGCATGCCGCGTATCTTCTCCACGGTCGCGCGGTAGTTCGCGAACACGATTATCTTCACGCCGGGCTTCGCCAGCTGCTTGACGAGCTCGCGCAGCTTCTCCATCTTCGGCTGCTTCGCGTCCGCGGCGTGCAGCTCCTCCATCAGCCGCAGAGCCTCGTGCATGTGCTTGTTCTTCATCATGCGCGCGTCCGTGCGCTTCCTGCTCTCGCCGACGCGCTTCAGATAGTCCTCCAGGAATTCGATGCCCTGCGTCTCCAGAAGCTCGATTGCGTGCTCGAGCTTGATGGCTTCGGCGCTTCGGATTATGGCCCACAGCGAGCCGAAGTTGCCGCGGTTCCGCGAGTAGCTGGCGCCCACGCGCTGCTGCACCGCGAGCAGCATCTTCCTGCCGGGCTTGTACGTCGGGATGTAATGCTTCTCCTTCAGCCACCAGACGTCGTCCTTCAGCATCTCCTCCAGCTCGGCCTTGATTTTTTTGTGCTCCTCCGGGAAATCGACGCTTATCCAGTCCTGCTGCGTCTGCTGCACGTACGGCCGCACATCGGTGTCGGTCTCGCTGCGGACCTCCACGGCGCGGATGAAAAGATTGGAAGCGACCTCCTCGATGCGCGCGCGGCTGCTGCCCGGCGACGCCGTCAGCCCGAGTATCAGCGGGTCCTTGGCCTGCATCATGTACTTCTTCGCGATTGTCGTGTATGAATAGTTCTTCACTGCGCGATGCGCCTCGTCGAAAATCACAAGCGTGAAATCCGCGAGGTTCAAGCGTCCAGCCGCGAGGTCGTTCTCGATGCACTGCGGCGTGGCTGCGACGATTGTTGCCTTTTCGTATATCTTCTTCCGGCTCTCCGGCTTCGCGTTGCCCGTGATCAGCACGATGTCCTCCATCGGAATGTGCGTGAACTGTTCGAAGCTCTTCGTGTGCTGCGCGTTCAGCGGGCGTGTTGGAGCCGTGATGAGAATCTTCCCTCCGAGCTCGTCCAGCCTCGCGGCGCCGACCATCACCGCTATCAAGGTCTTGCCCATGCCCGTGGGCAGCACCACCAAGGTGTTATGCTTCGCCGCTTTTTCAGCGATCGTCCGCTGGTAGTCGCGCGGCTCGAACGCGGATGCGTTTATTATCGACAACCGAGAAGCACCTGATGGAATATCGTGCATGCTCCTATTTTAGCTTTTGAGTGCTATCCGCTTTGCGCCGGGCGCGCCTCCAGTGTTTTTTGTGATGAATCATCGGAACTCAGCGGAAGCGAACCGTCCCGAAATTGATATTATTATCCCACGCACATATTTCTTTCAGCAGTTATTGTAACCTGCTTCTCATTCGCTAGTGCCCTTCACGGCTCGTTCGGCGCTTTCTCGCCTAAAGTTGGAAGGTGTTAAAAATGAAAGAATTCGTTTTTAGGGAAACGTCTGTTTGGAGGCATTTGTGCAGGATCAAAGAAAAAAATCTGACAGAAAATGGATATTTTGACATTTCGAAGATAGAGGGGTTGAGGGTTTACTCCGGAGGGCTCCTAAGAAAATATCGTTTATTTGCCAATAAAACTCAATGCGGCCTCGCAGAGATGTTCGGCGTTTCAACGGCCTCGATAAGATGTTGGGAAAACGGCAGAAACTCTGTGCCATTCGAGGCTCTCATGAGAACAGCTTCTATGTCAGGCATTTCAAAGAACGCTTTGTTGGAAGACATAGAAAAAACCCAGCCGAAGATGTGTATTAGAGGGTCTTTACCCGAGATTTTCTCGCTCAGAAAAGACAAAATACCTTATGTGAAAAATTTCATCCCATACAAAGACACTCGTGCCTATTCGAGAGTGCTTAGAAATTGCAAGTCCATGCTGATGATGAACAAATTTTTGACCACGTTCTTCGAGTACAAAAAAGAGCCGAAGATAGCGCCACCGCTTACTGAAATTTCCACAGAATGGGTTGACACCGGGATAGACATGGACGTTCCCATATCTGTCCTTTTGGTAACCGAAGGCTGCAAGAGTGGCAGAGTGAACGCAGGATTCAAATTCGTAAATAATTCAAAATATATGCATGATATCCTCCTAGATTGCATATATTTTAGATACAAATCCTTGCCATCTTCGTATTTCATTAAAATATACAAGTATCGAAAGAACCCAACTTTTGTAACGTACTATGAAAACAAAGGACATGTTCAAATCGCGAAATCAATAATGACAATTGTCGGAAATATTAAGACATCGCCGCACGAAACCCAGGCGATAGACGATTACCTTAAAGAACCGCAACCTGACATGGATTTCATATTGTCCAGACATCCCAAAGATAGAGTGGTTGCGCTCAAACTTTTCATGGCGGCGGAGGGTTCAGTTTATTTGTCGACGCGTTTCGGGTTTGCTTATCCGGTGTTTGAAATCGGATGTGCACATCCGAAAATAAATGAATTTCTGGAGAGGTTGAGCGCAAGTTTGGGACTTCATTTCAAGACGCAGCGGTCCAGACGCACATGGTCGGGCGTAAAGGGAACCAGGGCGAGAGGAATTTTCACCGCTATAAAAATGCTTCAAATGGACGCATTTTTAGAAGGCGTCAAAATCACATCCAAAAGCAAGTATTTCGAAGGGCACGAGAAGAGAGAAGTTCTGCTGGCTATTTTGGAGTTGCATAAAAGGCAAGAACGCGACAAGTCGTTGTTCGGCATTCCCGGAAAAGAAATGAACCTGGAATTGGTTAAAATACTAAAGAATAAAGAACTAAAACCTGCAAAATTCTACATAGATTACTTCAGTAAAAAGAAGAAGGTGAGTAACTGGTTGGACAACGGGTAGCAGTGTTGTTCAGTGGGGGGAAAAAGAGCTGAACTCTTCCCCAAAGACTCCACTTTTGCAACACTAGTTTCAATCGACCAAGGTTGGGACGTCCGTTATCTAGTCACACTGCTCCCCGCGCGCAGCGACTCGTACATGTTCCACCACCCCTGCGCCGAGCTGACGCGCCTGCAGGCCGAGGCGATGGGAATAAAGCACGTCGTCAAGGAAACAGCCGGCGAGAAGGAGAAGGAACTCGAAGACCTGACTGCAGTTTTGAAATCCGTGAAGGGCGAGGTCGACGCTGTCGTGTCGGGCGCTATCGCTTCGCGATACCAGAAGGACCGCGTGGACGCGGTGTGTAAGGAGCTGGGGCTGCGCAGCATCGCGCCGCTGTGGGGCAAGGACCAGCTTACGCTGCTGAAGGACGAGATCGAGGCCGGTTTAAAGATTGTTATGACCGCCGTCGCGGCCGAAGGCCTTGATGCGTCGTGGCTCGGACGCACGATAGACGGCGCCGCGGCGAACGAACTCGCGGCGCTGCACAAGCAGTCTGGCATCAACATCGCGGGCGAGGGCGGCGAGTACGAGAGCTTCGCCACGGACGCGCCGTTCTTCAAGAGGCGCGTCGACCTCGGTGCGATGGAGAAGGTCTGGGACGAGGACACGTCGAGCGGATATATTATCTGCAAGGACGCGAAACTTGTAAGCAAGTGATATCATGGGCATGATAACGCGCGTCGCCGGCGTCGCGCTCGCCGTTCTGGCGTGGTTCAACCCGCTGGGGCTGCCGTTCGCGCTGCAGGTGGCGCTTTTCATACTCGGCTTCGACCTGTCCGGCATCCTCGGAAAGCTGGCGTTGTTCGCGTTCATCATCTTCTTCCCCGTGTCGTTCGGCGCCGAGGTCGGGGCGTTCGTGATCGCGCTTTTCGTCATGCTCGTGGTCGAACTGCTGATATTCGCGTTCGAGCTCGACCGGATGTACAGGCTCGTGCTCAAGCCCGGCGCCGTGTTCGTCGCGGCGTACCTCGTGCTCGGGCTGCAGCCCGCGCTGATCGTCGCGGGCGCGGACCTGCTCGTGAACATGCTCAGCAAGTGGAAGTCGCGGAAGGCGAAGACCGTCTACAAATCGGGACCGCGCGCCAAGCCCGCGCAGCAGCCGCAGCGCAGGAGTAAGTGAAGGTTTTAATATTCCTGCGTTGTAATCAAATCAAGCAGGCCGAGGCGCACAACATGTGCCGAGGTAGTAACAACCTCGAACGCATAACCTGGTAGTGCACTGGTCTCGAAAACCAGCGAGCGCAAGCTCTTAAGGGTTCAAATCCCTTCCTCGGCGTTCACGTTACTCGGCATGCCCGTCATTCTTAACCGTCTTTTGGTATCTTGTGCCAGCCCTCTAGGAAAAGGTCCACAGCGTTCGCGTCCATCCTGAACTTCTTCGGCAGGAACTCTATCCTGTACTTCCTGCCGTCATCGGCCAGCGATACGGGCGTGTAAATCGCCTCGTACACGAAATTGTAATATCTAGGGTTCTCAGGAAGCCTTCCTAGCGCGGATTGTGCATGCGAGGTAGTCGCTGCCATGACACTCGGCGGCATCCTGCTGTACTTTAGCTCGAAGCCGTCCTTCGACCCGGCGGACGCGATTATCATGTCGGCTAGGCCGGAATTCCCTAGCACCTTCTTCGCGTGGTCGATTGCATACGGTTTGACCTCTTCCATAGGGTTTTTTTGAAGACTCAGGTTTTAATATCCTTCGACGAGCAAGCGTCGCGCGCGCGGCCAAGCATTTAAGCGTGGCCGCCGAAAATACATCAGGCTTTAAACGGAACCTGGAAGGTCTGTTTTTACGCAAGTCTTACGGAGGTAAATTGACATGGCATTCGGAGAAAGGAGAGGAGGATACGGAGGAAGCCGCGGAGGCTACGGCGGACGCGGAGGGTTCGGCGAGGACAGGGAGCTGCCGAAGCCGATCAAGCCCGGTGACGAGCTGGACGTCGAGATCGACGAGGTCGGCACCAAGGGAGACGGCATAGCGCGCATCAAGAACTTCGTCGTGTTCGTGGCCGGCGCCAAGAAGGGCGAGAAGCTGCGCATACGCATCAAGGACGTGATGGCAAGGTTCGCTACGGCCGAGAAAGTGGGCGCGGCGCCTGCGAACGCTGCTGCGGCTGCGGTTGCCGAGGTCGATGCAGGAGCGCCTGCGGCCGAGGAACAACCTGAAGAGGTCGCGGAGCAGGCCGAAGCCGAAGAGGCGGAGGTCGAGGTCGAGGCTGCAGAGACGGAGGAAGCGGCCGCGTCCGATGCTGACGTCGCGTAGGCGTAGGCTGCATAGTTTGCGGGATTTTTTCCTTTCATTTCCTCGTTTTTATTTCCCGTTAGCGAAATACTACATATGCCCGGGCCTGAGGAATCGGAAGACGAAGGCGGCGACGACGTCGACTACGCCGTGGTCAGCGACGACGGCATGATGAAACCTGAGGCCGAGCGCCGCGACGAGCCCGCAGAGGCGCCGCAGATGCAGCCGGTGCAGCTCGCGGACCGCGGCATACGCCTTCAGACGTCGAGGCTGTCGTACGCGTACACGTACGTGCTCGCGCTGCTCGTGGCCGCGTTCTTCTTCCTGGCAGCGCCGCAGTTCGGGCTCGCGTTCTACGCGCAGCCGCAGGGCCTGGCGCAGACGCTGAACGACGTCGTGTGCATAATCTTCCTCGCCGCGTTCCTCGCGTTCGCTGGCGAGGCCGACTTCGAGCGCGCCATGCGCAGCTACGTGATAACGAACACCGACGTCGTGCGCGTTGAGGGCATCCTGCGCAAGAGCCGGACGATAATCCCGTACCAGAGCGTGTCGAACGTCACGGTGTACAAAGGCATACTAGGCCGCCTGCTGAACTTCGGCGACGTGAACGTGATCGGCTTCGACGCCGGGATAAACATCAAGGGCGTGCGCGACCCGGACACGTTCTACCGCATAATAAACAACAAGATCGCCCGCATGCGCGGCGTGCGGCCGTCGTCCGTGCAGCCCGCGGTCGATGCGGAGCAGCAGCCGAGCATGGACTGGCGCAGCGAGCAGCGTTCGCTCGGCGAGAAGGTGAAGCCGCCAGCCGTGCCCGAGGAGAAGGGCGATTCCATATTCGGATTCCTGAAGAGGCGCGTGCAGTCGAAGCCGATCGAGTTCGAGAAGCAGCCGAAGCCGAGGAGGAAGGCGGCTGCAAGGCGCGGGTCCCTGGCAAGACATGCAAAAAAGAGGTAGATGCGGGTGCTAGGCAACAGCAAGCGCGAGGTCCTCGAACGGAGGCGCATCGGAAAGTACCTATTGCTGGTCTTCCTGCCCCTGTTAACCTTTTCCTTTATCGCTATCGTCCTGACATACAGAAGCGGTAGGTCCGATGTCGAGCATGCAGCGATAAGCTTGTTTTATTTGTCGTGTTTGGCTGCCGGGACCGGCATCTGCTTCTATTGGAACGTGAAACCGGACCTTGGGGAATTTCTCTGCGTCATCCTCGTTCCTTGGGACACGCCAGACATGCAATACAATCTCCCGAAATGGGCGGACAAGCTCATTTACATAGCGATTGGAATTCTTGCAGTGTTCATGGTGGCGATGCTTGCGTATGCAGTTTTCTTTATCGGCAAATAGGACTGTCTTGCAGTTCAAGTGGTTTTCATGGAGGACGTGATACAGAAGGCGTTCGTGATACAGGCGCTGAAGCCGCGGAGGAAGCCCGTGCGCCGCGCAGCGAAGAAGCCGCGCGGATGAAAGCTGATAAGCTCGTCCTTACAATATCTTTGAATCGCAGCTGACGCATGGGTGTAAATTTTGCCGCACGACAAGGTCCGCAACGGTTTCAGGAACGCCTACGCCATCCAGGGCATAAACGCGTTCATCTTCGGCGTGACTTTCATAGTGGTGCCGCTGCTCATGGTCGAGCGCGGCATAGACGTGCAGGAGATGGGGCTGATATTCGCGGCGCTGCCGCTGGTGTCGCAGTTCGCGCGGCTGCTGTTCGGGTGCGTGTCGGACTACGCGGGCAGGAAGCTGGTGTTCGCGGTTAACGCGCTGGCCAACACGGCGTTCCTCGCCGCATACTACATGGCAACGGGCGCCGTCGGTTTCTTAACGGGCAAGCTCTTCGAGGGCGTGAAGGACATGGCGATATGGTCGGTGAACCGGCCGTACTTCATGGACCACGTCGACGACGAGCGCGATAGGGAGCGCACGCTGATTAAGTTCCGCGGGTTCAACAGCGTGTTCGAGGCGCTGGGCATGATGGCGTCGGGCTTCCTCGTCGCGGCGCTGGCCTTCGACGGCACGATGCTGCTGCTCATAGCCGTGTCGCTTCTGGCGCTGCCGAACGTGGCCATGCTCGTGGACCGCGCCAAGCAGAAGATGGACTTCGGCGCCTTGCGCCGCTCGCTCGACCTCCGGCGCAAGGGCCGCAGGTTCATGAACTTCCTCGGCATATTCCTCCTGCTCGGGCTGTCGTGGGGCTTCCTCTCGGGATACATAATGCCGCTGTTCCTCGCGACCATGGGCGTGCCAGTGCAGTACATCGGGCTCCTGCTTGGCGTGCGCGTGCTGTTCAACGGCGTCTCCATCTGGGTGTTCAGTTCGATGTGGAGCGGCAAGCGCAAGATACTCGTTGGCGGGCTGCTGTTCTCCATAGCGATCGCATCGCTGGGCTTCGTCGGTTATGCAGCGTTGCCCCTGGCCGTCGTGCTCGTGGGCATGATAGCGGGCATCGCCGACGCCGGTTATGAGACCGTCTTCATCCTGGTGTGCGACCGCAAGTCGCTCGGCCGCGACATGAGCATGCTGATGATAGGCGTGAACGTGGGCATGGCCATAACGCAGGCGCTCTCAGGCTTCGTCATAGCCTCGCTCGGCTTCCCGACCATGTTCTTCGCGGCGGCGATGCTGTTCGCGCTCTTCTCCGTTGCATCATATCACAACATGAACGGAAAGGACTGAACACGCCGAGCTCTTAAAATTGAAACGCAATCTATTCTTTAGATAGAAATGCCCGTCAACGCCGATGTCGAGTACTACATCGCCGAGTCCGAGTACCGAGACGCGAAGACCACGGACGAGAAGATTCTAGCGCTGGAAAAAATGATTAAACTTGCGCCGAAACATAAATCGGCCCACACGCTGATGATGCAGCTGAAGAAGAGGATGGCCGCGCTAAGGAAGGAGGCGGCGAAAGCAAAAGCGGCCGCGTCGAAACGTCCGAAGTTCGTCATCAGCAAGGAGGGCGCAGCGCAGGTCTGCATTCTGGGTTTGACAAACTCTGGCAAGAGCATGCTGCTGCGCACGCTCACGAACGCGAACGTGGAGGTGGGCGCGTATCCGTACACGACGAAACAGCCCGCAATCGGGATGATGGACTACGAGGGCGTGAAGATACAGCTCGTGGAGATTCCCGCGACGTTCGACGCCGAGTCGATGAGCATCGTGCGGACGTGCGATTTGATTATGCTGCTTCTGGATGCGACGAAGGAATTGGATGCGCAGCTGAGCGAACTCACGGCCCTGCTAGAAGGACACGGGCTACAAGAGAAAAATTTGATTATAGTCATGAACAAGTCCGACGAGCAGATGCCGAAGCAGGGGATTGTTGTCTCGGCGAAGACCGGTGACGGATTGCAAAATATGAAGGAGGAAATCTGGAAGCGGCTGCGTCTGATACGCGTCTACACGAAATCTCCCAACGGAAAAGCTGCAACAAAACCGCTGACTCTGCCCGCGGGCGCGACCGTGGAGGAAGCGGTGCGGCAGGTGCACAAGCAGCTGCTGAAGGACTTCCGTTTCGCGCGCGTGTTCGACGATACGCGCTTCTCCGGCCGCAAGGTCGGACTGGAATACGCGCTGAAGGACAGGGACGTTCTGGAGATACACGCCGGATAGGATTTTTCATATGTCGGATATTCCGTAAAGCGCTTTGGCGTAGCTCGTGCTGTCTGGGTTGTTTTCTTTCTTTTTCCCATTCGTCCATTCTTTTATGGTTGAAATAGTCGAGGACGCGGCTCCATACGATTTGCTGGCTAGCGCTTTCAATCCATGATATGTAGGAGTGAAGACGTGGATGTGCCTACCTACGGCCGCATCAACGGCAAATCTGCTAAACTGGAAGATGTTGTAATACCATGTGGCAACAATTGGGTCGAACCCGGGAAACCCTCCTTGCGTTGTATCCAACCAACATTTCAGAAAATATGCGGACCCAGCTACTCCGGCCGCTCCGACAGCCGCACCGTAAACGCGCATCCTTGTTGACATGTGCTCCGGGTCCAAAATCATAATTCTACACTGCAAAGTTAGAAATAAATACGCTTCGTACCTTGACAGATTTAGTACGCGCTGAAGGACAGGGACGTGCTCGAGATACACTCCGGCTAGAGCCGGATGCGCCGGGAATGCCCTTTTCAGATAGGCTTTTTAGCCTTGACCCCCGAATAATGTTCATGGACAGTGGGCTCGGATTCGTTGAAAAGGCCCAGAAGGTAATCCTCCATCCGTCCGAGTTCTTCGACGGCATACGCTCGGAACGGGGCATAGGCCAAGCGTTCAAGTACCTGGCCATCTTGGCGCTCGTAAACGTCGTCGCTTCAACCGTCTTGCTCGTCGCTTTCCCGGAAGCCCCCCAGAATGAGATATTCAAGGCGTCCGAATCGATTGGCATACCGGCTCCGCTTTTTGTAATACCCCTGGCGGGATACGCGGCCGCGCTGGTGTTCACGTTCATCGGGGTCGGACTAGAGCACCTGTCCGTCAAGCTGCTCGGCGGCAAGGGAGACTACGCCGCCACTTACAAGGCGCTCGTGTACGCCAGCACGCTTTCTATGCTGCTCGGGTGGATCCCGATCGTCAGCATAATAACGGGCCTGTACTCGTTCTACCTTTCGCTGAAGGGCCTGTCCAAGCTTCACGACTTCAGCATGTGGAGGGCTTTCGTCGCCGCGTTCCTGGTGCCGCTCGTGATCGGGGTCGTCCTATCCGTCGTCCTCGCTGGGATTGCGTACATGTACATATCGTCGATATTCAATTCCGCCATCCCGCTCACGTAGGCCAGCGCGGGCGCTCCTCGGCCGGTCGGTTTTTAATAAATCGCCTTCGAATACTGGAGTATGCGCTGAAGGGCAGGGACGTGCTGGAGATACACTCCGGGTGACTTTCCGAAGCCTTTAAGTTTAGAGAGCTTAGGTTTAATCGTGGGCACGGAGCAGACGAACCCAGACAAGGCAGAGATTGCAAGGATACTGTCCGCGCTCGACAGGCTTTCTGGGCTGGAAAGCAAAGATCCTGAGAAATACCAAGGCTTGCCTGTTGTCAGGCACGACATTGACGACACCGCCGGCGTAGAAAGAATCCTGAGCCTGCGCGATAACGTTAGAAAAGCCGATTATTGGGCGAGATTAATCGAGACAGGCGGGTGCGAGGCCGTCAAGCTCACGCCCGGGCCGTACAATAGCAGGTACAAGCTCGTCGACAGGCGCAACCGCGTCGAGCTGCTCCTCGTGCAGCCTTACGACGATTTGGTTCCGCTGTTGGTAATGCCGACGGGATGACACACGCCGAAGGACCGCGACGTGCTCGAGATACACGCGGGATGACGACTCGTCCGCGCTGGCCTATGCCTTGGCCGTCGGCTTCGGCTTGATTATCGCGCCCAAGGCCTTCAGCTTCTTCGAGACCCTCGTCATGGCTATGCCGATGTCCTTGACGTTGCGGGCGCCCGCGCAGATCACTTTGCCCGAACCGAACAGCAGGAACGCGACCTTCGGGTCCTTCATCCTGTGCACCAGGCCGGGGAACTGCTCTGGCTCGTACTCGGAGTTGTCGAGGTTGAACGCGATCTTGTCGAGGTCCAGGGTGCCGTCCAGTTTGGCTGAAGCGACGATGTTCTCGACCTGCACGTTATAGTCCTTCGGCAGCACCACGCCCGACTTGGCTATGATCTCCGCGACCTTCGCGAACACCGCCTTGACGTCGCTTATGTTGCGGCAGCCGGTGCACACGACCTTGCCGCTGCCGAAGATGAGCGCCGCGGCCTTCGGATCCTTCATCCTGTACACCACGCCCGGAAAGCGTTCGGGCTCGTATTCCATGCCGCCGGCCTTGACGATCTTCTCGAGCGGTATCCTCACGCCGAACGTGGCCGTCGCCACCGTGTTCTCCACGTGTATGCCGAACTCCTTGGATGCTGCCGACAAGAAACCACCTTAGCATGAATTCGTCACGCTCCGACTAATACTTGTTGCGATGCCGCCAAATCCGCCTGCACGGCCGGGACGCGCGTTGCTGTGGTCCGGTCAGACGATTTCCAGGATCCCGCGTATGTCGTCTATCTCGTGGTCGGCTCTTGCATTCCCGGCGTCCTTCCACGCATGCCCGTACTTCGCGAGCACGGTCCGCATGCCCAGCCTGCGCGCGCCGGCCACGTCCCTGTCCACGGAATCGCCGACCATCGCCGCCTCCTCCGGCCGCACGCACAGCTTCGCCAGCGCGGCCTTGAACGGCATGATGCTCGGCTTCTTGCGGCCAGTGTCCTCCAGCGCCACCACGATGTCGAAGTACTTCTCCAGCCCGAGCCCGAACAGCCTCGACCATGCCTGGAACCGCGGCGCGTCCGTCACTATCGCGAGCTTCAGCCCGCGCCTCCTCAGCCTGCGCAGCGTCGCCGCGACGTTCGGATAGGGCCGCATGTTCAGCTCCTTCGCGCGCCTGTACGCCACCACGCCCGCTGCCAGCAGCCTCACGTCCACGCCGCCTGTCACCTCCTTCAGGAATATGTCGAATATGCTCTGGTTCTCGATGCCGTAGCGGTCGAACAGCCGGTTCAAGATTGCCCAGGCCTTCCGCTTGTCCGTGCGCAGTCCTGCCCGTATCATCGCGTCGAGCGCCGCACGGCTCGCGGCCTTCTTCATCTTCCAGAAGTCTATGAGCGTGTTGTCCAGGTCGAACAGCACGGCCTTCACCGGCGTTTTAGCGGGTTTCATAATCATTATCAATCTGGCTCGTGGTTTTAATAAATGCTCCTCCAATACGGAAATATGCGCGCGAAGGTCCACATCGAGACGTACGGCTGCGCCGCGAACCAGGCGGACAGCGAGTTCATCGCCGGAATCCTCAAGAACGCTGGATTTGATGCGGCCGATTCCGAAAAGGACGCGGACGTCGTCATACTCAACACGTGCGTCGTCAAGACTCCTACGGAGAACCGCATCGTCCGCCGCATGCAGAGCATCGCAGCGTCTGGCAAGCCGCTCGTGATCGCGGGCTGCATGTCGAAGACGTCGCAGTGCAGGATCGAAGCCATCGCGCCGCGGGCCAGCATCGTCGGCCCAGACTCGCTCTCGCACGTTGCGGAAGCGGCGGAGGCTGCGCTCGCAGGAAGGAAAGCCGTTTTCGTGGACGACGAGCGTGCAACCAAGCCGGGACTGCCGCGCGTGCGCCGCAAAGCAGAGCTTGGCATAATCCCGATCGCGATCGGCTGCCTCGGCGCGTGCAGCTACTGCACCACGAGGTTCGCGCGAGGGAGGCTGCACAGTTACCCGATAGACTGCGTCGTGGCGGAGGCGAAGGCGCTCGCAGCGGACGGCTGCAACAAGATATGGCTGACGTCCGAGGACAGCAGCTGCTACGGCCTCGACATCGGGACGGATCTCGCGGAACTCGTGGTCGCCGTTTCGAAAGTTCCAGGAGATTTCAAAATCCGCGTAGGCATGATGAACCCGACGTACATCCGCGACGCGAAGATGCTGAAGGCGCTGATTGCGGCGTACAAGCACCCAAAGGTGTCGAAGTTCCTGCACGTGCCCGTGCAGAGCGGCTCTGACAGGATACTGAAGCTGATGAAAAGGGGGTACACGGTCGCGGACTTCGAGAAAATAGTAACTGCTTTCCGGAAGGAAATCCCCAACATCTATATATCAACTGATATCATAGTAGGCTTTCCGAATGAGCAAAATTCGGATTTTGAACTGACTGTAGGTTTGGTAAAAAGAATGAAATTTGACAAGGTAAACCTGTCTAAATTCGGTGCCCGCCCTGGGACTGAAGCAAGTAAAATGGGACAACTAGGCACAGAAACTATCAATGAAAGATCAAAAATTTTGCATGGTCTAATAAAGATTCAAAATCAGAGTCTAGACTGAGAACTGATAATATCTAATATCTTTTTTGAAGTATTGGATGCCCATGTTTTATCTTCAAAATTTGCAAACACGACATGGACGTTGTGCTGTCTAGCTAACCAATCGATATAACAAGATACAAAGGTTTTGCCTACACTATCCTTCCATTTCTGGTTTATAATCATAAAATGTGGTTCTTTTATTTCACTAGAACAATATAACACCTTCAGAATCCTAGCAGCTATGCCACCCCACCTAGAGCCCGCCAATACGTTTTTTCTTTTATCCAACGAAGGTTTCTGGCTTGTTATCTCTATTGCCGATTTATCAAGAAATAAATCCATACCATACCTGCTTGAATAAGTGTCTCTTGCAATCCTATAACCATTAGCGTAAAACGCTTCTGCTAATTCCTTCTGCTCTATGGTTTCTGAAAAGAAATCGGTGTAATTCATTTTTAATTTTGAGTAGAACTCCAATTGAACCTTTATCAAAATCCAATTTCTTTCGTTGACATATTTTTTGTAATTATTGTTTTTCATAAGATTTGTAGCGCTTATTTTCACTTGGCCGTGTGAAGCAGCTGGGGTGAATTTGTATCCTTCTCCAATACTCACAACTATCTTTTCACCATCCCAGTAACTAACCCCGTGTACGTTTCCAAATTTTTCTATTCTTTCGGCCAACGGCTTATTGAATATTGTCATCATAGCATGCTTTTTCCAGAATCTAACACCCGCATTTAATTCTATTCTCTCATCTTTGTTTCCCAGCCTTTTAGCATTTTTAGATATGTCTTCGATTTTGATAAAGTCCTTAGGACACAACCCCCATTCTTTCAAGAAAATCTTGACTTTTATTCTTGCATAGTTAGTTGCACCCAAGAAATCAGGACGAATTTGTGATGGCAGTATGGCGTTAGCAGAACATCTGACTTGAGGTTTCCTTAAATTGAGTTTAACACCCAATCTTTTCCTCCTCATGACAATCACTTTTCCCTTTCTCGAAATTGATACGACTCTATCTTTCTCATCAAGAGAATTGACTGCGAAGAAAAATTTTGAATCCCAGACCATTAGGGAAACTGTTGAAGGTTTCCGGAAGTGCAAGCCCCCATTCAACATAATGGAATTCATGTTCATCACATATAAACATATATTTATATGATACATCTTAATATATTTAAATATTTATATTTTTCTATATGCCTCGAAAGGGTTACAAACCGATATATATGGAGATACCAGAGGACCTTTGGAAGGAATTTGCCATAGTATGCCTTAACAAAGGCAAATCTCGTACTCAAGTAATTATAGGATTGATTGAGAAGTTTGTTAAAAGTTAGGTCCATTAAATTACGATTCTAGCTCTGAAGGAAATTAGTTATTTACCACTGGTAGTCGTTCCAATAAATTTCTCGAAGTTCGGCGCGAGGCCCGGGATGGAGGCTGCGCGCATGGAGCAGACGGACGTCAAGACGATGAACGAGCGGAGCAGGATGTTGCAGTCGATTGTTTCTAACAAGATATGACACGAGACTCTAGATTGCAGCAGGCAGGCTCTTTGCATGCGTCCTCAGAATCCTGCGTGGCATTTCTCTCCCGAACGTCTGCCTCGGAGGCTTGTCGCCCCGGAGCTTGCGTACGAAGTCGTCGTGTCCCTTGTAGCTTTCGAAAAGCCAGCGAGCGATGTACTCAGGCTGCGCGTCCAACCTCTTGGACAGCGTCTCTACCCGCGAATATACGACGTCGAATCCTCGGAGTTCGGGTTCGTCGTATCGCGAGTTGCGCTTGACGTACACCGCGATCCCGTGCGCCAGCGCGCCGTGCTCGTCCGGGTTCCTCTCGAAGAGCTTGGACATCTCGCTGCAGAAGTAGTTGAAAACTCTCACGTAGTGCGGGTCCGTCACGTTTCCGAGCGTCTGATACATTAGAAAATCTTGCACCGCGACGCTTTTATCCGTTGCGCCGCGCGCCCTGCTGCGCGTTACGTCTGCGCGTGTCAGGGATTTAAAGTTCGGGTTCCAGCTATTGGTTTATGCCCGCGTACTCCGCCGGCAAGGCCGCAGGCAGGCCCGAGGACGTGATAAGCAAGGGCAACGTGGACTGGATCGCGAAGGATACGATGGGTTATTTTCTAAGCCAGGTATTCAAGAAATACGAGCTGCTGCAGGAGCCGCTGCCCACGAGGTACGACGTGAAGTCCGCATACTACGGCAGCCTTCTGAAGAGGCTGAGGGACAGGTACGGCGCCGCGCTGGACGGAACGAACCCGCCGTTGCAGCTGGAAGATGTTCCAGGCCTTACTATGTCGAAGTTCGACGAGAAGGTGAGCGTATACGCCGAATCGATTCTGAACCCGAAGTACGAAGCGCTGGCGCGGCGCCTGAAGGAACTGGCCGCGATGACCGAGGATGATAAAGTCCTGGCAGCGCAGAAGGAAGCGATGCGTCAGACCGCGCCTCCGAAGAATGAAAGGCGGCGCAGGAACAATCCAAAGAGGAACCTCTACATCTGACGGCCGTTCACTTCTTCGCAGCGCGCTCCACGGCCTTCAGCACGTCCTGCGGGTCGGCGCGGCCGCGCACGCGTCCCATCGCTATCCCGTACAGCCGCTCCTTCGCCATGCCCGGGCTGTCCTTCGCCAGCTGCGCGACGATTTCCTTCAGCTCGTCCGGCTTCAGCATCGTGAGGTTCAGCTTCTTCAGCGCGTCGCCGATCGCCTCGTCGGGCGCGTTCACGAAGTTGACGAGCAAATCAGGAATCGCTTCCTTGACGATCTTCTTCTTTTCTAGCTCGGAAAATATCGCGAAGAAGTGCCTGTCGTCCAGCCGCTTCACATCGAGCTTGCGGCGGCCGATGTCCTTCAGCGTCGACGTGAAAACATTGGCGACAACGACGGCGTTCACCTTCGGATGCTTCTTCAGTATCCGCTCGAAAAGGTCGAGGTAGTCGCTGCCCACCACTTGTACGGCGAGGTCGCTCGGCAGTTCCAGCTTCGTCTTGAACCTCTCGAGCTTGTCCGTCCACGGCTCCGGAAGCTTCTCGCGCAGCTGCTTCAGCCACGCGCCGTCCAGCACCACCGGCGGCACGTCGGTCTCAGGGTACATGCGCGCGGCGCCCGGCATCGGCCGCATGAAGCGCGTCGAGCCGTCCAGGTTCGCGCCGCGCGTCTCGTGCTCCACCTTCTTGCCCGCCTTCAGTAGCTTGAGCTGCCTCGCCGCTTCCTTCTCGATTACCTTCGCGAGCATGCCGAGCTCCTGCACGCCCTTCACCTCCACGCGCGGCCCGTTGCGCACGCTGACGTTCAAATCCTGGCGTATGGTTCCGATGCCGTGCTTCACCTTCTCCGTGCTCCTGCAAGTGATGCCTATCATGAAAGCGATTTCCTGCAGCTGTTCCGGCGCGAATCCCTTGAGCACGTCCGTCGTTATCTCGACGAGCGGCACGCCCAGGCGGTTCAGCCGGTACGTCGCCTTGCCCGTATCCTCGGCCTCCTTGCCTTCGCCGTTCCCGTCCTCGCGCACGATCGCCGCCGAATCCTCCTCCAGCGCGACCTGCCTTATCGGAATCTTCTTCCCGCCGAACTTCATCCAGCCGCCGGTGCCGACGATCATCGTGCGCTGGAACGCGCCCGTGTTGCTGCCGTCCGTGATCGTTTTCCGCATCACGTTGATTTCCGCAGGAATCTCGCAGTTCAGGAGCATCGCGATTTCGAGCGCGATATGCAGCGCCTCGCGGTTCAGCGCGTGCGGCGGCTCCTCGTCCGTGCAAACTAGGCAGGTCTCGTTCTTGAAGACCTGATAATGGAAGCTGCGTCCGCGCAGGAACTCGTACTGCGCCGCGATGTCCACGGCGCCCAGCTCGCTCGCGACCGGGTGCTGCCTCCTGACTATGACTGCGACCGGCTCCTTCTCCGCCATGGCCGCGCTGCACGCGCAGAAAAGCTTCTGCTTCGAGTCGAGCTGCTGGTGTATCTCTATGCCGGCTTTCATCCGCGCCTTCTTGAAATCGATTTTTTCGTCTGCCATCCAATCAGCCTTCTGCACGTCCTGCTTTCGGCTTGCGGCCGAACTTCAAAAACAAAGCCAACGCAACCACCACGATCGCGCCCGCGGCTATCGCAATCTTGGCGTCTCTTTCCTTCTCCCACGCAGGATACCTCGGCTTCAGGGCGACGTCTTCCGGATAGATCTTCCTGTAGATTTCGCTTCCCGAGTTCGCGAAATACGCCTCTTTGATTTTGCCGTCGTCGCCTAACGTGTATACGAAAAATTCCATGGTCCCGTCGCATATCACGTATGTGGATTTCGCGTCTTCGACGAAGTCGACCCTGCCGCCGAATGTTGTGCTCATGCCGTTCAACGGCTCCCATACGCACCTGTCGTAATCCCCGTTGTAGTGCGACAAGAATCCGTTAATCATGTCGAGATTTTCGTAATAATCGACTGTGCTTGTAAAGTCCTGGCACCCGACTCCGGAAATTCCAGTTGCCGACCCGTTTTCAAAGTAAACGGGCGGGAACAACGCCAATCCCAGGGTTCCGTCGTCCGATATCCTGTCCGCGAGTTTGGCGAACTGTTCGAACTTGGGGCATTCCTCCCCGATCGAGATTATCTTCCTGAGGTTCGAATCGAACTCCTCCATCGTGTCACCGGGTATGCCAACGCTTCCAGCCCGATAATTGATGTTGAACCTGGAATACGACGCAGGGGTAACGAAGCTGTACCCATAGCAGCTATCCAAATCGACGTCTTCGTAATAGTTTTCGAATTCGCTGGCATAAGGAAGAGGCATAGCGCAAGGGGGAGTTGCCGAGACGGAGTTTATGGAATATAGCGCTGCCATGCACGCGACGACCACTATCAACGTCATGCTTTTCATGTTTCACACCATGAACGTTTCCGTCTCCGTCCGCTCCGTCAGCTCGCCCGCCTCGTTCGCCAGCATGAGCTCGCGCACCTTCTTCGGATTCTTCGTGTGCCCGAGCACGCACATCAGCTTCACGAGCGCAGCCTCCGGCGTCCAGTCGCAGCCGTTCCCGATAACTCCTATCCCTTCCAAGATTCTACCTGCCTCGTACACGTTCAGGTTTATCCTCCCATAAATGGTCTGCGGCGCGAAAACGACCGGGATTCCGGAGTCTATCAATGCTTTCAGCGCTGGCACGATGCTGCGCGCGAGCGGGTCGTTCTTCGGGTTCGTCGACACGTGCCCGAGGCCCGTTGCTGCCACGACGACGCCGTCGAAGTGATTCGACAGCGATTCTATGTACGCGGGGTCCATGCCCGGGTGGTTGTACACGAATCCGACGCGCGGGTTTATTTTGTCGTCCAGCACGAACTTGCCCGCATGGCCGCGCTTCCTGTAATCGTCGCGCAAAATTTCCAGCTTCCTGTTCTCGTACCATATCTTTGCAAATGGTTTGACGTTTATGCTGCGGAACGCGTCGCGCCGGCTCGTATGCAGCTTCCGCAGCTTGGTGCCCTGGTGCAGCAGGCAGTAGTCGTCGTTCGTGGTGCCGTGCATGCACACGCCGACCTCGGCGATGTCCGACGTGGCCGCGACTGCGCCGCACACGAGGTTCATCGCGTTGTCGCTGCTGCCGCGGTCCGAGCTGCGCTGCGAGCCGACCATTACGACTGGCACGGGCGGGTTCTGCAGCATGAAGCTCAGCGCCGCGGCCGTGTAGTGCATGGTGTCCGTCCCGTGCATGAGTATTATGCCGTCAGCCTTCGCCTTGATTTCCTTCGCGACTTCCTGTGCGATCGCCTGCCAGTGCGCGGGCGCCATGTCGTCCGAGAACAGGTCGAACAGCTTGCGGCCGCGGATGTTCGCGACCTCGCGCAGCTCGGGGAAGCTCGCGAGCATGTCCCCCGGCGAGAACGCGGGGAAGACGGCGCCTGTGGCGTAGTCGACGCGGCTTGCGATCGTCCCGCCGCAGCCCAGCACGGACACCGTGGGCTTGGACGCGTCCTTCGTCTCCGCGACTTCCGCAGGTTTGTGGCGTATGCGCGCCCCGCCTTCCAGCTTTTTGACGTCGACGCCCTTCCCGTAGCGCACGCTCAGGTTGTAGCCGTTGTCGAGCTTGAGCACGATGCTGCCCGCGTCGCCCAGGCCGATGCGCGGCATCAGGATGCCATCGTGAACGGCCTTGCCGGCCGTGACGCGTATGCGTCCGCCCGTCTGGATGCCCTTCTTCTTCAGCAGCAGTTCTATCTCCGGAGAATACAAGCAACCACTGAATAAATTATGCAGGCACGTGTTCTAAAATGGGGCGGTTTTTTTCGCCTTTGTACCACTGGATGATGGTAACAGTACCAGAAAAGGCATTCAGATTTTCCGCAGGAGCCGCTCCATACGCCGCATCGTTGCCGCGCCAGCGCGTCCGGACTCATAATCGTGCCTGCACTGCCAGTAGCGGCGCAGCACTTCGACCTCGGCGGATTGGCGTACGATATCGTCTGCGACTATGCCGGCCTTCGTGCATCCTATCCCCATGTCCGTGGGCGAGCGGTAGCGGCGCATGGGGTCGTCCGCGGCCGCCATCGCGTGCACGATGCGCTGCATTATAGCAAAGTTCTCGACGTCGCGGTTGTAGTTGACGGCCGTGCGGCCGTACGCGCGCATATGCAGCCTGTCGATGACGTTGTAGTCGCCTATGTCGGCCGTCGCCGCCTCGTACGCCACGTTCACGGGATGCCCGAGCGGAAGGTTCCACACTGGGAACGTCTCTATCTTCGCGTAGCCGCTGCAGGCGCCGCGCTGCCTGTCGGCGTACATCTGCGCCATGCAGAACGCCATCTTCCCGCTGCCCGGGCCCGGCGCCGTGACGACTGTGAGCCGGTCGCCGTCCTCGAGGTATGCCTGCCTTCCGTATCCGCGGCCGCTGAGGATGGTCCGCAGGTCGCGCGGGTAGCCCGGTATCTCGTAGCCGAATATTATTTTGATTCCGCTCCTGCCGAAGCTTCGCTGCAGCTTGCGCTTCATCGCGTCCGCTGCGCGCTTCGTCCTGCCGGACACGCGGCTGATGAACACGGCCTCGGTGCCGAGCCCCTTCTTCGACAGAATTTTTATGTCCTCTACAAGCTGGTCGCTGTACAGCACGCGCGTCTCGCCTCGGGCCTTGCCCTGGTTTATCATCAGCGCGCTTATGCACTGCACGAGCTGCAGCCTGCCCTTGAACTTCCGCAGCAGCCGCACCTTCGTGTCAGGATCGTATCCTGGCAGCACGCGCGCCGCGTGGCCGTCGTTGTAGAACTTGCCGCCGACCTCCAGGTACAGCCGTCCGCCGAAGAACCTGATGCGCTTCTTCAGCGCGGCCGATTCGGCCCGCACGTACCTGCGCTCGTCGAAACCCTTCTGAATTGCGGGCATCGAACTATAGTTTCGCGTCCGAGGATAAAATCATTCCGCGCGTCCGTTCGCGCGCTCCGCCGACGCTGCGATGAACCCGACGTACAGCGGATTCGGCCTCAGCGGCCGCGAGCACAATTCGGGATGAAATTGCGATCCGCAGAAGAAGGGATGCACGTCGCGCGGAAGCTCGCCTATCTGCATGACCGGCTCGCCGCGCGTGAACTTGGCGTCGGCGTAACCGGAGAACACGAAGCCCGCGTGCGTCAGCCGTTCGATGTAGCGCGGGTTGATCTCGTACCTGTGGCGGAAGCGCTCGCGTATGCGGTCCGCGCCGTACACCCGGTGCGCGAGCGTGCCCGCGTTGACTATGGTCGTCTGCCCGCCCAGGCGCATGGTGCCGCCGTATTCCTTGCGCGCGATGAGCTCCTTCTGCCACGGGAGGAAGTCGATTACCGGTTCCTTCGCGTTCGGGTCGCACTCGGTCGTGTGCGCGCCCGATATGCCGCAGACGTTGCGCGCGTATTCGACAACGGCGAGCTGCAACCCATAACAAAGACCGAGGTACGGGATTTTGTTTTCGCGCACGAATTTTATCGCGTTTATTTTTCCCTCCACTCCGGACGAGCCGAACCCGCCCGGCACGATTACGCCGTCGTACACCGCCAGTTCCTGCACTGTCTGCGGGTCCTTCTCGTACGCCTTCGAGTCCAGCCAGGTTATCTCGGCGCGCACGTTGTTCGCAGCGGCCGCGTGCTTTATGGCCTCGATCACGGACACGTACGCGTCAGGCAGCTTGTAGTCGCCGATGTCGAAGTACTTTCCGACGATTCCGATCTTCACGACGCCTTCGGCGTTGTACAGCCTGTCAACGAACGCGCGCCACTCCCCGAGGTCGGTCGGACGCTGCGCCAGCCCGAGCTTCGCCAGTATCTTGTCGCCGACGGCCTGCGCGTCTAGCACGAGCGGCACCTCGTACACGCTGCTCACGTCGTGGTTGTCGATTATGTCGTCGCTGCGGACGTTGCAGAAAAGCGCTATCTTCGCGCGCCTCGGCTGGTCCACGGGGTTCTCGCTGCGCACCACGATCAGGTCGGGCTGGATGCCGTAGCCGTTCAGCTCGCGCACGCTGTGCTGGATCGGCTTCGTCTTCGCCTCGCCCACGCTGCGCAGCACCGGCATATAGACAACATGCACGAAGAACGTGCTCTCGCCTGCCAACCGCATCTGCCGCGCCGCCTCGAGGAAGAGTATGCTCTCATAGTCTCCGACCGTGCCGCCGATCTCGACCATCACGAAGTCCGCGCCCGTATGTTCGGCGACGGCGTGGATGCGGCGCTTGATCTCGTCCGTGACGTGCGGTATCGGCTGCACCGTCTGCCCGAGGTACTCGCCCGCGCGCTCGCGCCGGATGACCTCGCCGTAGACCTGGCCGGTCGTGATGTTGTGCTCGCGGCCGATGTCCTGGTTGAGGAAGCGCTCGTAGTGCCCGAGGTCCTGGTCTATCTCCCCGCCGTCGTCCGTCACCCAGACCTCGCCGTGCTCCGTCGGACGGAGCGTGCCCGCGTCCACGTTCACGTAGGGGTCGATCTTCATCGCTGTTACTTTGAAGCCTTTGGATTTGAGGATCAGCCCGACGGAGGCGGTGGTTATGCCTTTTCCCAGGCCGGACAGCACGCCGCCGGTCACGAACACGAAGTTCGTGGACATAACAACATAGTAAATAATCCGTTCAAAGAGTTAAGCCTTTCGCAGGCTACTTCGACGTCATTATCTCGACGACATCCTTGTCCTTCAGCACGTAATCTGCAGCAAGTCTGCGCCTCGTGCGCACGTCCACGCCGCACATGAACTTGTTGCCGATGTCCGTGTGGATTCTGAAGGCGAGCTCGCGCACCGTGGTTCCTGCGGGCACCAGCATCGCGTCGGGCAGCACGCGGCCCTGCGTGTCGCTGAGCTTGCTCCCGTTCGCCACGGGATAGACGACGATGTTGCCGAGCAGCTTGAACACGGCGTCGTCCAGGCATTTCTGCACGCCAGTGGTGCCGTACTTCGAAAGTATCCGCAGCTTCAGGAATTCCAGCGCCTTCGCCTGCTCGGGCGTGGCGGACTCGCTCGTGGTGAAGCTGCCGCCCGGAAAATAGTCGATCACGCCCTTCTCGTCAGCGCGCTTCAGCGCGATCTCCGCCTCGGCGCTCGTCGGGACCATGTTCGCGTACTTCGGCCGTATGCGCTCGTAGTTCTCCTGCGCCTTCGAGAGGTCGACCTTGTTCGCCGCGATGACGAACGGCTTCGCAATCTTCCGCAGCGCGGTCGCGAACCCGAGCGTCTTCTCCGAGTCCTTCAGGTCCATGCTGTCTATCCTGCATTCGGCAAGCGCCTGTTCGATGTCCGCTTTCGTCACCTCCAGGCCCGTCAGCTGCGCGAACAGTATCTCCGTGAGGTCGGCCTTGCCGGCCTTCGCAAGCTCGCGCTCGAACTTTCTCAGCGCGCGCTCGATTATGCTCGCGAACCAGTAGTCGATTTCTTTTTCCAAAAACCTGATGTCCTCCTCCGGGTCGCGACCTTCCGTGGGCTTTCCTTCGGCGTCGGTCTCGCCCGTTGTGTCAATCACGTGTATGAACGCCGCCGCCTGCCGCAGGTCGTCCAAGAATTGCACGCCCATTCCGCGGCCGAGGTGCGCGTCCGGCACGAGGCCCGCGACGTCCATCAGCTTCACCGGGATGAAGCGCTTGCCGTTCTTACACATTCCCTGCCTAGGCTTGCACTGGACGCCAAACTCGCGGCAGACGCAGTCCGTTATGACGTGCGCAGCGCCCAAGTTCGGCTGGATTGTAGTGAAAGGGACGCTGCTGATCTTGACGTCGATCATCGTCATTGCCTTGAACATGCTAGATTTTCCGCTATTGGGTTTGCCGAACTAAGCCAATCATCATGTGGCGTTCACCCCCTCACACTATAGAGTATACTACCTCTTTGTATAAATCCCGCTTTCTTTATTTTGTTTTCATTCATCTGAATGTCGCCCAGCCTATGAAAAAACACTTCCAAATCGACTTTCATTCACGTATAAATTTTTACAGTTTTAATTGAGTCTTATGACGATTAAGGACATGGGGAACAGGATTAATGAACGGCACGATATTCTATGTCTCCTCGACGGGGTAGATTTTACTGAGTACAATCCACCTGAGGCGAAGCTGCCTGAACCGCTTCAATCCATTGCCGGCTGCGGGAACTTCAAGTATTTGAGAGGACTCGGAACCGAAGGTCTTGAGATTTTCTATTTCTGGAATCCCAGAGAGTGGCAATCTCCGGATCAGATGGACAAAACTGGTTTGAAATATTATTGCCTGCCAAATAGAAAACGGATAGAACATGAAATCGAAAAATCCGCAACCGTAAAAATTGTCAGCCCGACATCTACACGGAGCTTCTATTTATGGGAAAGAGGGTCTACCGGACTTGAAAACACTCTCAACTTGGATGTGATGTTCCCTGATAAATGGGGGCATGCGGCTTTGGAAATCCTTTTGCGATATGCCGGAAAGGATTGATTTTAAAATTAAAACGGTTTCGAAAATCTCCTTTTAAGAGTCGTTTTGCTGAATAATGTTATTAAAGTGGTTGTTCGCATGGCGAAGGAAAACGAGAAGCAGAAGCGCATAGCAGTCGTCGACCTCGACCTGTGCAGGCCGAAGAAGTGCGGGCTCGCGTGCCGCGTAGCCTGCCCGATCGTGCGCGGCGGCGAGGAGTGCATAGCGTGGGTCACGGACAAGGAAGGCAAGCAGAAGCTGGTCGTGGACGAGGAGCTTTGCATCGGGTGCGGCATCTGCACCAAGCGCTGCCCGTTCGGCGCGCTGAACGTGGTGAAGCTGCCGGCCGAGCTGCAGGAGTCGCCCGTGCACCGGTTCGGCCAGAACGAGTTCGCGCTGTACAGGCTGCCGTTCCCATCGACAAAAGAAATTGTCGGAATCGTCGGCCCGAACGGCGTCGGAAAGACCACGGCGTTGCGCGTTCTGTCAGGAGAGATAAAACCGAACTTTGGTAATTTTAACGGCAAGGCCGACGCCGCGTCGTCGGACATGTTCCGCGGCACCGAGCTGCAGGCGTACATGGAGAAACTGGCGGACAATAAATTGAAGACGAGCATCAAGCCGCAGCGCGTGGACGAGATACCCGTCATCTTTAAAGGCAACACCGGAAAGCTCCTCGATTCGGCCGATGAAAGAAAAATCGCTGGCGAGATGGCGAAGGAGTTCGGCATCGACGGCATTTTGGACCACGAGGTGTCGAAGCTCTCGGGCGGCGAGCTGCAGCGCGTCGCAATCGTCGCGGCGCTCGCGCGCGACGCCGACATATACTACCTGGACGAGCCGACTAGCTTCCTCGACGTCTTCCAGCGGCTGCGCATCGCGAAGCTGATACGCAAGTACTGCGAGGGCCGCAGCGTGATGATCGTCGACCACGACCTCGCGACCTTGGATTTTCTGGCGGACCGCGTGCACATCTTCTACGGCGTGCCCGGCGTGTACGGAATCGTGTCGAAGCCGTACGGCGTGCGCGTGGGCATCAACGCATTCCTCGACGGTTATGTGAAAGAAGATAACGTCCGCTTCCGCGACGACGCGATCAGCTTCCTGAACGACCGCACGGTCGGCAGGCAGGTCTCGCAGAAGGTCGTAGTCGCCTTCGCGGACGTGCGGAAGAAGTTCGCAGGCAAGACCGGCTTCGCGCTCGACGTGAAGGACGGCGCGCTGCACGAGAAGGAAGTCCTGGCCGTCCTGGGCGCGAACGCGCTCGGAAAGACGACGTTCGCGAAAATTCTTGCGGGCGAACTCAAGGCGGACGCGGGCGAGATCAGCGGCGAGATGCGCATTTCGTACAAGCCGCAGTACATCACCAGCGATTTCGCGGGCAGCGTCGACGAGCTGCTGCGCAAGTCCGCCAGCATGACGGACACGTTCAAGGCCGAGATCGCGCGTCCGCTCGGGCTGGAGAGGCTTTTTGAAAAACAGATTTCGGAATTATCAGGCGGTGAATTGCAAAGGGTCGCTATTGCGATGTGCTTGGCGAAGGATGCCGATCTTTATCTGTTGGACGAACCTTCGGCGTTCCTCGACGTAGAGCAGCGTCTGGCAACGGCGAAGCTGATAAACAGGATAGCGGAAGTGAGCGAAAAATCCGCGCTCGTGATCGATCATGACTTGCTGTTCCTCTCGCAGGTCGGGCACAGAGGAATGGTGTTCGAAGGCCAGCCCGGAGTGCATGGCCATGTGGAAAAGGTGGACGAGCTGAAGGCCGCGCTGAACCGCTTCCTCGCCGAAGTCGGCGTCACCTTCCGCAAGGACCCGCAGACCGGCAGGCCCCGCGCGAACAAGTTCGGGTCGCAGCTGGACCGCGAGCAGAAGGAGACGGGCAGCTACTTCATGTGAAGGCGCCGGCGGAAAAGGTTAAATCCGTTAACGTAGACATCTCGTTATGAAGATATGGATGCTCGACGACGGCCGGGTCAGGCCGGAGATGTTCGTGCCTAACGTGGGCTACCTGTACTTCGGCGACGCCAGGAAGGCAGGCGGCTCGGACAAGTACCAAGGCGTGAGCCTCGTCCACACGGGCTGCACAATGACCGGCGTGCACCCGAGATACAACAAGCAGGTTCGCAGGATGGCAGAATACAAGGAGGTCGAGATATCCGAGGAGACCAATAAATGCCTGATGGACGTCGTCGGCATACTCTACAATGCGAACGACATCCTCGACAGGAGGAAGAAGTCCTTCAACAGCGACGACATGTCCGCAATGGACAAGGAGCTCGAAGGGCTGCGCCGCGAACTCGACCAGCCCCTGTACGAGCTGCGCAGGCTGACTGACACGCTCGATCTCGCGTGAATCCTACTTCCAGAATCCGCGGATTTCTGTCACGATTCTTTCGATGTTCTGCAGCCGCGCGTTTATGGCGTCGTATTGCATGCGCATGTTGTCCAGTTGCGTGCGCAGCAGCTCCATCTGGACCTCGGGCGAGCCTCGCGGCTCGGGCGCGATCCTCGTGACGTCCGGTCTCGCCTGCATCGCCGCCATGTCCGCGGAGAAGCTGTGCGCCGGGCCCGACGGAAGCTTCGGATCGTCCAGCCGCTCCTTGCGCTTGAAGATGAAGTCGAACAGGCCCATACTATAAATTGCGCGGCGTCCCAAATTAAACTATGCCGCTGAAGCGCAGGCAGGCGTGCCGCTGGACCGTCGTCGCCATATCGGGCCCGCCGGCCGTGGGCACCACGTCGGTCGCGAAGCTCGTGGCGAAGCGTCTGCACCTTCCGCTGCTCGTGGTCGGCCGGCTGCAGAAGAAGCTCGTGCGCACGCGCAACGAGAGCCGCGCCGCGTTGCTGTCCTGGCGGACCAGGTACGGCTCGGACAGGCGCACCCACATGGAACGCGACCTGATGCAGGTGGAGCGCGCCGGGCGCGGCGACGTGGTGATCTGCAGCAAGCTTGCGCTGCACTTTTTGAAGAAGATCACGCCGTACAAGATATGGCTCACGGCGCCGCTGCGCGTCCGTGCTGAGCGGGCGGCGGAGCGCGACGGCACGGGCGTGCGCGAGACGTTGAAGGAAATCTCCGAGCGCCAGGCTATCGAGCGCCGCGAGTGGAAGCGCATCTACGGCTTCGACTACTTCCAGCAGCGGAGGATAGCGGATTTGGTGATCGATTCCTCGAAACTCACTTTGAAACAAACTGTCGACAAGATCGTAAAGTTCGTCCGCGCCGGAGAGAAGTCACGCCACTACTGACGTGCCGAAGCTCTCGTCGCCGAGCAGCGCGGCCTTCACGTTGCCGGGCACGGTGCCGTTTATTATTCTGCATGCGACGCCTTTCGCCGCGGCGTCCTTCAGCTTCTCCACCTTCGACTGCATGCCTCCCGTCACGCCGATGAGGTTCAGCGCGTACTCCGGATTGTCTCCGCCCGTGATGTGCAGCGTGGGCAGGAACTCCGCATCGGCGTTAGTCTTCGGATCCTTCGTATAAACGCCATCGACGTCCGTCGCGACGATTATCTTGTCCGCGTGCCACTTGTCCGCCAGCAGCACCACCAGGTCGTCGCCCGAGATTACCATGCCGGTGTCGAGCACGTCGCCGTACGTCGACGGCACTTTGTTCTCTTCGATCAGCAGTCCGGATATGTCCCACAGATAGCCGATGTCGAACTTGTCGTCCTTGAACGACGCGCTTTCTGAAGGCGGCACCGGTACTGCATCCACGCCGACCACGCGCAGTTCCTTCACCAGCCGCTCGTTCTGCAGCCGCACCGACTCGCGCACGTCCTCGTCCGGGCTGTCGTTCTTCACGAGCAGATGGCCGAAAGGCCCGGCGCCGTTAACGAGAATCAGCTGGAACGCGCCGCTGTCTATCGCTTCCTTTATCTCGGCCGCTATTCGCGCGATTGCGTCCAGCTTCATGTACTTCTCGCCGCGCTTCTTCACCTCGGCCGCCGTTAGAGGGAAGTCCGCGAGCCTCGCCGGGTCCTTCTCGCTGATGACAGAACCGCCGATCTTCAAAACTATTTTCATGCGAACGCACCGGATTCGAAGTTGTCATTCGAAGTATAAAAAGCGCCGCGGCCTACACCGGCAGCTTGGACACGCGCACGTCCGCGCCGCTGAGGTCGGGCATCTCGAACGGTATGCCCAGTTCCTTGCGTATGGCCTCGGCGAACTTGTACGTGCGCTCCTTCATTATCTGCAGGTAGCGGCGGCGTACGGCGCTGTACAGCAGCCTGTGGTACATCCAGATGAACGACGTCGCGACAGCCTTTTCGACGGACGTGACTTCCCTGTCCTTCGGCCCGAACTTGTACTCGGTCGTGAGCTTGGCCTTGATCTCGATGTAGAGCGCGCCGTTCGGCGCGTTCGGGTCGCTCGGCTGCCTCCCGAGCCCGAGGATGCTGTACTCGGGACGGGTGAACTTGTCGAACCTGTCGTCGATCCACTTGAAGAAGAAGTAAAAGTCCCGAGGATCGCTCGTTATGTCCCACTTGAACTTCTCCTCCGACACGTTCTTGCCGCGGCCGTGGAAGATGACCTGCATGAGCGCGTTGACCTTCCCGTACAGCTTGAACGGGTTCGGCCCCTTGAACTCTATCGTGAGCTTGTCGTTCGGCGAGAGCACGTCGTCGACTATTGTGAAGGATTCGATGGCCACAGCTATCAATAATAATTACGCTTCGCCCCGTTAAAAAAACAGACCCTAGTATCGCGCCTTGGTTATGAGGTTGAAGAACTCCTTGAGCTCGTTCTGTATCTGCAGTATGTTGTCGCGGCACTCCAGGAGCCACTTCTGGCGCTTGTCGTCGTAGAAAGCGCGGTGGTAGAACGTGCGGAACATCTCGTACACGAAGCTGCGCTCCCACAGCGTGTCCTGCGGATATTCCGTTCGCAGTATCCCTTCTATCGTGAAGCTCACGCTGCCCTCCTTGCCGAACTCCTGGCTCGGCCGCAGCGTGCCGCGCATCGTCACTTCCAGGTAGATGTAGCTGAACTTGTCCATGTCCTTGATTATTTCAAATGCAGCGGTGAACTTCTCCTCCGCTGGTTTGGAGCGGTCCCAGACGAAGTTCTTCTCCTGGATGTTCTCGCGGGGCACGTTCAGGCTGCGCGTGAGTATGTCGATGAGCTTCGGATACGCCTTGTCAGGATTGGGGCCGCTGTAGCTGAACTCGATCCTCGGCCTGTACGTGAGGCAGCGCTCCTCGAGCAGCATCTTGGTCCTCGCGAATATCGGCATTTTCCCACTCCGCGCGCAGGGCCCGCCAGACGGCTGCGGCAAGCCCCGATAATACAATTTTATTGCGAGAGATATTAAAATACAGTATAGATAGCATGTTCCAGCAGATAGCAGGCGGCGCGTTGCTGGTCCTGGGCTTCTTCGTTTTCGCCCTCGGCCCCTTCGACCGCATACAGATAGAGGCGTTCGCCCGCACCGCGAGGGTCGTAGGGCTCGGGATGATGGTGCTGGGCGTGCTTCTGATAAAGGGTTGATGCCCGGACAGTGCGATGCATGACTGCGATAAGCAAGCTGAGCGATACGCCCGAGGTCAAGGCGATGGGCGACAAACCCTTCGCGCCGAGCAAGACGGGCTTCGTTGCCGAGAGCGAGATATATCACATCTCCCCGCGCAGCGCCAGCTTCACGGAGCTGAACTTCACGTCCTTCCCGGGCAAGTGCAGCGCGACGCTGTTCAGCCTGATGTTCTGGCTCGGCAAGACCGGCTACACCGTGATCAAGGCCGAGGACGACATGGACATATCGCCGCTGCATCCGCAGTTCTACCAGCTGACCATACAGCAGAAGCAGACGCTCGAGCGGCAGATCAAGGAAGGGCTTGCAGGGATAACGCAGTCGATCACCGACTTCGAGCTGATATTCCACGACCTGCGAAAATACAAGGACTTTGTCAATTATTTCAACGCCAAGTCCGAGGCGAAGAAGGTGAAGGACGCCGCGGCCGAGGACAATGCGAACCAGAGCCTGAAGGCCGTATTCATCGACCAGGTGGACGTGCACACGGGCGAGACCGTGGCGCTGAAGAGCATCGCCCCGCGCTGGCCGACCATCATCTCGGACTTCATGCGGCTGAAGGACGAGGACACCGACCAGAAGAAGATCGCGAAGGACTATGGCGTCTCCGAGGCAGAGGGCGTCGTGCTTGCGACGAAGAACAAGCTCTTCAACGAGTGGGCGGGCACGTTCGAGCAGGTCGTGGACGAGCGCTACGAGCGGCTGCTCGGCATGGCGAAGGCAAGGAAGTTCTCGATCGACGAGTACAAGCGCATGCTGCGGCCGTACATCGACCGCTACAGGTCCATACACGAGGTCGGACCGTCCGCGAACAAGGGCGGGGACTGGCTCAGGGCCGGCGCTCAGGCTACGTCGATAGACCACGCGACGATATGGGCGTACAAACCGATGACGCGGCCCGAACCCACACGAGTTACGTACGAGAACTACGGCGGGAGCGTGGACATACTCAAGGCGGACTTCTGCCCGAGCTTCATGGCAATCATCAAGAAGAACATCGACGCGCTGCGCGCCGCCAAACTCGACACGCTGGACATCCCGAAGTCCGGCATCGAGCCGCTGGACAAGTGGGTCTGGGCGCTATACAAGTACATCGAGGACGAATATCCCGATGAAAAGTACAGGAAGAGCAGCAGCTACAAGGTCAGGTTCTCGCTTGTGGACCTCCTCAAGTTCCGCAACGACTTCATCAACGCCAAGGACTCGATGGGCAACTCGAAATGGGGCAACCGTGTCGAGCCGTACTACAGGTGCTTCGACACGAAGGTCGAGCGCGCGATCATACGCCTGCCGGACGGCACCGAGCTGGAGGACATGACGTTCTACCCCCTGCACATGTATTTGGAGAGCTACAACTCGCTCTTCCTGCGGTTCCTCGAGCTCAAGGCTCAGGAGGTCGAGCTGGACATGTACATCGACGAGATGCTCGGCGACTCCACGTCCGGGATGAAGCTGAAGGAACTCAACGCCGAGTACGAAGGCCTGTTCAAGGTGTCCTTCCTAGAGAAGGAGGACGGCAAGGACAAGGCGGAGAAGGAGTTCGACATAAACTTAGGCGACGACCTGCGTGCGGCGAGGGACGCGGCGCAGGCGCAGGTGATGAAGGAGTGCGGCGAGGTCAACTCGCAGTTCAGGCTCGTGAACAAAGGCCCATACGAAGCGAGGTTCGACGACCTGATAACAGGCCCGTACTTCAACGACATAGGCAGCGCGATGGGCAAGGTGCAGACGTTCCTGAAGGCCAAGTTCGACGTCCCCGGATTCAGCTCGCCCGGGGTGGCCGGCTGAGCGGAGCTGCTGTCGGCGTACGCGCGTGCGAAGGTGTTGTGAATGGCTTACATAGTCGGCGTCTCCAGCGGAATCTTCGGCGCGGCTTCGCAGCACGACAAGATGCAGATGCTGGGCATAGCGAACAAGGTCAACTACTGCATCACGCAGGGCGTCACGTTCACGCAGGTGGACGTCGAGTCGATGTCCGAGTTCAAGGACCCGCAGATTGGCATCGATGACGGGGAGAAGCTGAAGGCGTGGAAGGAGAAGCTGAAGAAGCTGAACATATCGCTCGGCTTCCACGGCGAATCCTCCGCGATGGGCGGCCGCGACACGCCGATCAAGCTCGACTCGGCCATAGAGGACGACTACGTCCGCTCGCACGACCGCCTGATGGAGGTCCTGATGAACGCCGGCAAGATGGGCGCCAAGTACTACCTGCTGCACTCGTCGGAGTCGACGCCCTTCATAATGCTCGGAAAGGACTTCCAGCCCTCGGTGCTGGTGGACTTCTGGGGCAGGCCGCTCGGCGTCTTCATAGAGGACCAGAAGGACGCCGAAGGGAAGATGTGGCTGCTCGAGTGGGTGATGAAGCAGGAATTCATATGGAAGGAGATCGTCGGCAAGACCCCTGAAGAATACGCGAAGGACCGGGTGGAGGACTACGCGCAGGTGTACGAGATTGAGGCGCACCAGAAGCTGCCCCAGGAGAACAGGGACGCGAGGGAGAAGAAGGCGGTCGACGACCTCAGGAAGGAATTCCTCGAGCGCATAGAGTCGCGCTCGCTGCACTATGGGCCGGAGCGCTTTGCCTACTGGGTCGTTGCGAAGTATATGCAAGAGTCCACTCCACAGGACCCGCTGTGGACGAGGATAACGGCCGAATGGGACAAAGTAAAGGCCAAGATAAACAAGCCGGATTCCAGGGCGTCGATAGACGACAAGGACTTCCGCGAGAGCGCCGAAGGCATAAGCCTCTGGGTGCCTGCCGTGGCCGCGAAGTACCTGTGGGGTCATTTCTCTCAGGAAAAGTGCGAGAAAGGCAGCCTCGCGAGGGGCGACCCGAAGAAGTGGCTGGACGAGTACAAGATGTTCTTCGTCATCGAGTCCCCGATGGCGCAGGCCGGCATGGAGAACCTCATGCGCTTGTCGGACCCGGTGCACATGTGCATACTCGCGGACGTGCTCGGCTATAAGTTTTTCCGCGTGGCCATAGACTTCGAGCACGTGCTGTCCAACTACATCAACCCGCAGGAGATGATAGCGCGCATGGGCGAGAAGGACGGCGCGCTCGTGAAGGTCATGCACCTCGGCTGGCCCACGCCCGTCATACCGGCGCACATGCCCATCTACGTCGGCTCGGACCAGCACAGGTGGATATACCAGCGGCTGTACGAGCTGCGGCAGAAGGGCTTCGCCCCGGGCGACGACAAGGGCGACGACCGCTGGCTCATCTACGAGCGCGGCAGCGACAACATCGAGCAGAGCATAGTCGCGATGCGGCTGATAGTCAAGTTCCTGGACAAGAACACGAGGCCGGAGGAGCTGCCGAACGAGTTCTACGGCGTGGAAGGCCCGAGCCTGCTTTCGGAGCAGCGGCAGCGCACGATCATACAGCAGCACGCGCGCGACCCCATAGAAGGGCTGCTGGTCATACCGGAAGAGGGCTACACGCTGCTCGGCAAGGCCGCGAGCGAGAAGCCGGGCGGCTCGGAGAAGTGGAAGAAGGAGGAGCTGACGTAGGCTTAAATACGTATTCTGACATTTAGATTTTCAATGGGAGTTCTCGGAAAGTTGAAGTACGCCGCAACCGCCGTAGGCGGCGCGGCATTGGGATACGCGGGCGCGCTATACTCCGAAGTCACTGCGAAGGCGAATTTTGCAGTCAGGCCGGAGCTCGCGAACGTCGACTGGGTCACTGCGGCCCTGGCCGGGCACGCGACGGATTGGTTCTTCTACTTCTACCCGAAGGAGTGCACGTTGGCATCCGTTGCCGTTGGCGCCGTTGCCGTCACGGCCATGGCCTACATATATACGCGGGATTAAATCACTACTCGCAAGTGGCGGTCACGCTTAAATACGCTCCGCAATAAACGTAATTATATGCCGGCAGGGAAAGCGGTTTCTGAAAAGCGCGGGAAGCGGTTCGGCGGGCTCGAGCAGGAGCTGGCTGACGACAAGCTCGTGAAGGATGCGAAGATCGTAGCGCCTGCAACGCACAGCAGGCTGGACGACGAGCTCTTCGCGAAGGTAGTCAAGTTCACGAACGAGGCTAGGAAGCAGTACGGCAACGCGGTCAAGAGCGTCCTCATTTTCGGCAGCGCGGCGCGCGGCGGGATGGTGAAGGGCAGCGACGCGGACATCTGGGTCGTTCTAGACGATACGGCGACGAAGGGCACGGCCGACCTCGAGCGCGTGACGGCGCACCTGCAGCTGATGGCGCACGACGCGAAGGACCTGCACGTGCAGACGACGGCGTTGACGGAGTTCTGGCAGTGGATGAAGCTCGGCAGCCCCGAACTGGTAAATTTCCTGCGCTACAGCCTGCCCGTCTACGACACCGGCTTCATCAAGCCAATCAAGCGGATGCTCGACATGGGACTGCTCCCGCCGAGCGAGGAGACCGTCAAGCTGAAGGCGATGGCCGGCCGCACGCGGCTGAAGAAGGTCGAGCTGGACATGCGGAGCATGGTGTTCGAGACGCGCTACGCCGCACTCGATACTTGCCAAGCAGTCGCGATGCATTATTACAAGCAGCAGCCTGACGCGAAGGCGATGCCTGACACGCTGCGCCGCCTCGTCAAGGACAGGAAGCTGCAAGCCGTCTACGTGCGCAAGTTCGAGCAGCTGAACAAGCTGTGGAAGGACATCGACCACGGGAAGGTGAAGGAGATCGACTGCGGCTACCTCGGCAAGGCCGTGGCGCTGGCGGAGGACATCGTCGAGCGCATGGACCGCCTGCTGCCGAAGGAGATGCGCGAGGAGAAGAAATGAAAGCGCTTATGAACGGGAGCGCGAAATAGACTTACAGGCGCGAACATGGCAAAGCACAAGAAGAAGCACGCTGCGAGGAAGCAGAAGCGCGCGCGTCCGCGTGCCGAGCGCCGCGAGCCTGCTGCCGCGAAGGAAAAGAAGGAAGACGATATTTTTCCGGCGACGAAGGAGGAGCGCATGCGCGAGGTGCAGGCGTTCAAGAAGAAGGCGCTGGACAAGTACGGGAAGATCGTGAAGTGCATCGTGCTCATGGGCAGCGTCGCGCGCGACGAGTTCAAGCCGAAGAGCGACATCGACGTCTTCCTGGTCGTGGACGACACGGACCAGAAGATGTCGTCCGAGCAGCACGAGGCGATCGACGAGGACCTGGAGAAGATTGCAAAGTCCGTTAGCAAAGCATTGTCCGTGCAGCCGAGCTACACCCTGACGGAGTTCTGGGACTACGCCCGCGTGTGCCATCCGATCGTCTACAACTTCATCAAGGAAGGCCTTGCAGTGTACGACGCGGGATTCTTCATGCCCATAAAGCGACTGCTGGCAGCGGGCCGCATCCCGAGCACGCGCGAGGCGATCGAAAGCTACATGGAAGGCGCGCCGAAGAAGCTGATGCGAGCGAAAACTGTAAAACTTCTGATGCTCGCCGAGGACTGCTATTATGCCATGCTGAACACCACGCAGGCCGTGCTGATGTTCATGGGCTTGGCCCCGCCCGTGCCGAACAAAGCTTATGATGACGTCCGCCGCTACCTCGTCGAGCCGAAGATAATAGAACCGGAGTACGCCGAGTGGCTGAAGGACATCATCGAGATCCGCAAGAAGATCGAGCACAAGGAGCTCATGGACGTGAAGGGCGAGTTCGTCGACACGTGGATCGACCGCGCCGAGAAGTACGTCGAGAAGATGTTCGGGCTGCTCGGCGCGCTGGAACTGCGCAAGAAAGAAAAAATCCTCGAGCGCACGTACGACGTCATGCACAAGGCCGCGATCACGGCGCTGAAGTCGCTGCACAAGCTGCCCGCGGACGAGGCGCAGATGCCGCTGGCGTTCAAGCGCGAGTTCATCGACCAGAAGCTCGTGGAAGGCTACTACTGGGACATCTGGAAGCGCATCGGCGAGATGAAGACCGCAGTCGCGGCGGACAAGAAGTCGATCAAGGACCTGCCCGATAAGGATGTATATCAGATGCGCGAGTACGTGCGCCAGCTGATACGCGACCTGGCGAAGGCGCTGAAGGCGAAGGGCGTGAAGGACGACGACGTCGACGACGGCGAGGAAACGCCCGAGCACGATTCCTAAATCGCAAAGGCATTAATCATTCTACGGTTAATGCGGTTTCTACGGCGATGCATGATGATAGGCGTCCACCTGATGATCGACGGCGTGGTTGAGCGCATGCCCAGCGAGAGCGACGTACGTTCGCTTCTGTCGGAGATGCCGGCGGCAATCGGCATGCACGTTCTGGACGGCCCGCACGTCGTAAAGGGCGACGCGCACAACCCGGGATGGACGGGCTTCGTCATCATCG